>Ga0105053_10000161_pt1 | contig 88489 bp, 87 predicted proteins | sample BON01_FD_78093 | JGI IMG/M metagenome (GOLD analysis project Ga0105053, IMG submission 78093) | Freshwater microbial communities from Lake Bonney liftoff mats and glacier meltwater in Antarctica - BON-01 | ecosystem: Environmental > Aquatic > Freshwater > Ice > Glacier meltwater | place: Lake...
GCGCAGAACGAATCGGTGCGCAGGTCCATCACTGCGAGCGTACCGATCTCGTCCCAACCCGAATTCAAACCCAAAATGGCGCGGTTTCGTTGCGCTGAGCGCAACGCTCGCGCGATTTTTCGGGGTGGGGTTTCGGGGTGGGGTGGGGTGGGGTTTCGGGGTGGGGTTCATGTTCCGTTCAGATGAAAGCTCAGGTCGGCTGCGAGAATGGCGGCATGCGCATCCTGGTGACGAACGACGACGGCATCGACTCGATCGGACTCCACGTGCTGGCACGTGCGATCTGCGAACTCGACGGCGACCACGAGGTGCACGTCGTGGCGCCCGACCAGGAGTACTCCGGCGCTGGCGCAGCCATCGGCGCCCTGCACCTGATCCAGCCCGAGGTGCGACGTGCCGAGATCGCCGACTGCCCGGCCGACGGCATCTGGAAGGTCAGCGGCCCGCCGGCGTTGTGCGTGTTCTTCGCCCGCCTCGGAGCATTCGACGGCCAGTTCGACCTGATCGTCAGCGGCATCAACCCCGGCGCCAACGTCGGCCGGTCCGTGTACCACTCGGGCACCGTCGGCGCGGCGCTCACCGGACGCAACGGCGGCATCTCGGGCATCGCGATCAGCCAGGCGGTCACCGGTTTCGGCGTCGAAGGTCAGGGTTGGGACGACGCCATCGCGAGCCAACACTGGGACAGCGCCGCCACGGTGGCTGCCAGCGTCGCCCAGGCGCTCCTCGACGACATGCCGGTTGAACCGGTGGTGGTCAACATCAACGTTCCCGACCTGCCCCTCGAAGACTTCGGCACGTGGCGCCATGCAGAAGTCGGTAATCAGCCACCACGCTCGATGGCGACGGCGACGATGAAGCCGATCCCCGGCCATCAGGACGCGTTCACGGTCGAGATGGGCTGGGGCGAGACCGAGACACTCGCCCCCGACACCGACGGCGGCATCGTCGAGCGGGGCGGCGTCGCCATCACCTACCTGACGCGCCTCCAACACCACACTCGGCCCGACCTCGGGTCGATTTCGAAGTCGCTCGACGAGCTGCTGTCGTCCTGACGACGCGCGCCAGTCCCTACGGTGCGAACGCGCCGGTGGCCACGGTGCGAATCCGGTCGAGACCCTCGATCTCGGTGATCACTCCCGTCTCGCGGTCGACGAACTGCACGAAGCGATCGGAGACGAACACCCCCGACGAATCGTTCGCCCACGCATCGGGATACACGAGTTGATTGATGCGACCCGCCGCAAGGGTCGCCCCCGACTCGACGTCGAGGATCTCGCGGCGACCCGAGCCGTCGTTGTCGGCGCGGAACGCGATCGAGCGACCATCCGGTGAGATGTGGGTGGCTGGGTCGATGAAACCGAAGGCGTCGATGCGGTCGAGGACACCCGGTGTCGCCGTGCCGGTGTCCCACTCGATGATCGAGTAGCCGCAGCGCAAGGTCTCGTCGCACTCCTCGACCGCCCAGTGCCGCTTCCCGGTGGCCATCAGCGTGCCCGTACTGATGCGGCGGCTCGATCCGTCGGGACTGATGGCGTAGACACCTCCGGGCGCCGTGACCAGGGCGTCACCCTCGGGCGAGAACACCCGCGAGAAGAACGAGCCCTCGGCGAGGAATGGACTCTCCAACGGTTCGAGCGTTCCATCAAGCCGCAGCAGCCAGTTGCGCTCTTGCCCCTCGGGGCCGATCGCCGGCGCGGTGACGACGAAGTTGCCGGTTCCGGTCCACGGCTGCACGAAGATGACCCCGTCGGCGAGCGTCGACTCGATGACCGGCTCGCCGTCACGGATCATCAGCAGCGTGGTCGAGTTGAACACCACGATCGATCGATCACCAACGGCCAGTTGCGCCTGTGCACCCAGCTCGGAGACGTCGACGCTCCGGTTTCGGCCGCTCGGGAACTCGGTGACGTTGACGATGCCCGCCTGGGTGAGCGTGATCACCTCGGTCGGTGCGATCGCCGCCAGATTCTCGGGCACGGTGATGGGGTGTTCGGCCCATGGCGGCGGCTCCCCGACGGCGACGGCCGGGACTGGGTCGGCGATGGCGATCAAACCGCCCGTGCCGTCCGTGCCGTCCCACGGCGGGACCGTGACGGTCAGCACAGTCGGCGGCGCAAGCGTGGCGCTCGGAGCATCGGTGGTGATCGACGAACTGTCGTCAGGCAACGTGCCCATCAGCGACCGGTCCCCGGCTTCCGTGGTGGTCGGGACCCCTTCGGGCTCGCCGCCGTCGCGCAGCAACGCCCCGGCCGAGCCGATCAGCAGCGCCGCGACCACAGCTGAGGCAACCACCTTGCGCCCGAGCGACGACCGTGACGACATGGATCCGTGGTGATCGTCGAAGTCCGCTGCAGGGGGTTCGTCGTGTTCGCCGATCGCTCCCAGCGGGCCTGATGCAGCCGGGCCGCTCGGCGAGCCGGCGAACGCCTCGGGGCCGGGTACGGCGCTGTCGGGAACCCAGTCGTCGCGTGTCCACGGCGATGTCTCGTCGGGGTCCTCGTCAGCCACGGCGACATTCGACCACATGCGGGCGCCGATACCGTCGCGCTGATGGACACTGGGGGCGAGATCGTGACGGCCTATCTGGCATCGTTCGCCACCGGCGACCCCGATGCGGTGGCGGCGTGCGTGACCGACGACTTCGTGAACGAACACCTGAGCGCACTCGGATCCGGCTGCGAGGGTCGCGGCGAGTACCGGCGACGACTGCCGGGCTTCCTGTCGACGTTCGCCAGTGCGAGCTACACGATCGTGACCCTCGCCGAGATCGCCACGCCGGACGCGGGCGACGTGGTGGTGCGCTACCGGTTCGAGGCCACCTACGAGGGCACACCGATCGACATCCCTGGCGTGATGTGGTTCGACGTGAGCAACGGCCTCGTCGCGCGGCGCACCGATCTGTGGGACTCGCTCACGTTCCTGCGCCAGACCGGCCAAGCCGACTGACGTGGCGTGCAGTCGATCCCACGTCTGTGTGAGCGCGGACGTCCTCGTTCGGCCTGATCGCTCACAGACGGCCCGGTCGAGCGGGTCATCGCTCCCAGAGTTCGGTGGTGGGGTGGAACTGGCTCCAGGCGAACCAGAACGACTCGTGGGACGGCAGCGGATCGCCGGTAGCTGCGTCGACAGCGCGCAGTCCGCCGCCGTCGGCGACGAGTTCCACACCTGCTGCCTCAACCGATTCGACGGGGACCAATGCTGCGCGTGCGTCATCGGCCGGGAACGCAACGGCCGTGCCGTCGGGCATGATCACGCCGACGACCAGTTGCTGCACGCCGAGTCGGTCGTCGGCAGGACCGATCGGGAAGATCGGGCCGTCGTCGCGACCCTGCAGCGGGTCGAGCGGATAGCTCCGGCCGATCCCCCCGTCCTCGGCGATGATCGTCGTGTCGGGATGGGCGATCTTCCACTCGCCCCAGGTGGTGCGCAGTACCGTGGTCTCGTCCAACACGATGCCCTGGTCCTGGAGTGGGCCCGACACGGCAGCACCGGTGAAGGTGTCGAACACCGACTGGGTACGCAGGTCGTACATCACGTTGTTCGATCTCGACAGCAGCCCGGACGCGCGCAGCACCGACACGTCGTCGGCGGCGGCGCCGATCGTGACGGCGTCGTCCGTGCGGTAGGCCTGCGCCGACCCGCACAGCGTGCAGTACGGGATGCCGAATCGGCGGTCGCCGAGGGTGAGGTTGAACATCTCGTGGATCTCCGCGATGTTCTTCGGGATCGCCAACGCCTCGTCGCCCTCGACGATGCCGAACACGATTGCGTCGGCCGGGTACCAATCACCGCCTGCGGCGTCGGTGGTCGCCGGGTCGTCGAGCGCCGGGATGCAACCGCTCGGGCAACTGTCGGTGTCGCCGAGTTCGCGGTCGTCGATGAGCACGCCACCCCAGCTGAGGTATCGCCAATCGATGTCGGCATCGTCGTCGGCGAAGAACGGCTCCCATCGCTCCTCGACCAGCAGGAAGACATCGGCTTTGTCGGCGCGGTAGTCGAGATACCCCGGGGTGTCCCAGGCGATCAGGTGATCGGTGGAGCTCAGCCACACGCTGCGTTCGCTGTCGGGATCGTCGCCGATCGAGGTGCCGGTCAGTGCTTCGAACGCATCGACGAGTTCGGTGCCCGTCTCGCCGGCGCCGAAGAATCGCATGAGGTCGGCGATGTGCCAGGCGTGGCGGGCGTCGCCGAACTCGACCACCTCGGCGAGCGCTGTTGCGTCGATCTCGCCGATCTGCAGATGGACATCGAATCGATCCATTGCGGCACGGACCTCAGGCGCGTCGGGGACGTCCTCGGCCGGAGCGTCGGGTGCAGGCGGATACCGGAAGATCGGGCCGCGCTCGATGGTGGGGGCCGATTCGTCAGCACTCGGACCACACGCCACCGACGCGAGCATCGCGACGACCAAGAACACCGCCGATCGAGAGGAGCTGCGTCGGGTCGTGGGCACGGGATCAGCGTACGAAGACCCAGATTGCCAGGTTCGAACAGCATGGGGAACACGCTCGAAACTCGTCGAAACTCGTCGGACGGTACGTGTAGACATCGCGGTTTCGGGCATCCTGGTTCCATGGCTGAACAAGCGATCCCCACCGACGACGAGTTGAAGGAGCGGCTCACGCCGCTGCAGTACGAAGTGACCCAGCGAGCCGGCACCGAGCGGGCCTTCAGCGGCACCTACTGGGACGTGAAAGACCCGGGCACCTACCACTGCATCGTATGCGACGAGCCATTGTTCTCGTCGGAGACGAAGTATGACTCGAGCTCGGGTTGGCCGAGCTTCACCGAGGCGATGGATCCGGCCAAGGTGACCCTCAAGGAGGACCGCTCGCTCGGCATGGTGCGCATCGAGGCCGAGTGCGCGAAGTGCGGTGCCCACCTCGGCCACGTCTTCCCCGATGGCCCCGGCCCCACCGGTGAGCGCTTCTGCATGAACTCCGCCAGCCTCGACCTCAAGCCCGCCGACTCCTGAACTGTCACACCGTGCCGGGCCTACTGTGACACTTCCGGATCAGTAGTTTCAACGGCATGATCCGCGACTGGGGCGACGACGAACGAATGCTGACCGACTCGGTGAGCGTGCTCGTCGGCGACGCGAACGGTGCGTATCCGTCAGGCAACACCCTGCTCGTTCAGGGCGCCGGCGAGTCGGTGCTGATCGACCCGTCGGTGACCGTGGTCGCGCGTGGCGGGGCGCCTGTTGCGATCGACGCAGTGATCAACAGCCACAGCCACGAGGACCACATGGCCGGTAACGGAACCTTTCCGACCGCCCGACTGCACATCCACCACGACGACCTCCCCGGCGCACAGTCGATGGAAGGGCTGATGGCGGTCTACGGCCTCACCGGCGAGGCGCGCGATGCGTTCGAGCAGGTGATTCTCGACGAGTTCCACTACACCCCCCGGCCCGACGCCCATGGCTTCACGGACGCCCACGTCTTCGACCTCGGCGGCGGGGTGACGGTCGAGGCCGTGCACTTGCCAGGTCATACTCGCGGCCACAGCGGGTTCCGGATGGACGGCGTGTTCTTCCTGTCCGACATCGACCTCACAGGGTTCGGCCCCTACTACGGCGACGTGTGGAGCGACCTCGAAGACTTCGAGTCGAGCCTCGCGAAGGTGCGCGACGAGGACGCCGAGTTCTACGTGACCTTCCATCACAAGGGCGTGATCGAGGGGCGTGACACGTTCGTCGAGATGATCGACGCGTTCACTTCCGTGATCGGTCGACGCCACGACGCGATGCTCGATTTCCTCCGCGAACCGCACTCGATCGACGAGATGCGCCAGCACCGGTTCATCTATCGCCCACACGTCGAGATGGCGTTCGTCGAGTCGGTCGAGAGCCGCAGCGCCGAGTTGCACGTGCAGCGGATGCTGCGCCGTGGTGAAGCCGCCGAAGTCGCGCCCGGCCGCTACCAGACCACCTGACTCGTCGTGGCACGATGCCGGGATGACGGACACACCGCAGTTCTCCACACTCCGAGTCGAGGTCGACGGGCCGATCGGACGGATGACGCTCACACAGGGCGACAAGCTCAACCCGCTCGGCACCGTGCCGCTGCGGGAGATCGCTCTGGCGGCGCACTGGTTCAACACCACCGACGCGCACATCGTGATCGTCACCGGCGAGGGCCGCGGGTTCTCCTCTGGGTTCGACCTGCGCGAGTTCGCCGGCGGCGACCGTGACGATCCGAACACCACCACCCAGGCAAGGGCGTCGAGTCGCGATCAGGCCGACCTCGGGCGCCTGATGGCCGAAGCGATGGACCGGATGAACGCGCTCACCATCGCGGCGATCAAGGGGCCGTGCGTGGGCGGCGGTGTGGTGCTGGCCGGCGTGTGCGACCTGCGGATCGCCGCCGACGACACCGTGTTCTCGATCCCCGAGGTCGACCTCGGCATACCACTCGCATGGGGTGGTATTCCTCGCCTGGTACGCGAGATCGGGCCAGCGCTCACCCGCGAGCTGGTGTTGACGTGCCGTCCGTTCTCGCCGGAGGAAGCCCTGCGGATCGGATTCATCAACCGCGTCGTGCCTCGCGCCGAGCTCGAGTCGGCAGTCGATGAACTCGCCGAACAGCTCGCGAAGAAGGCACCGAGCGTGGTTCGAGCCACCAAGCGTCAGGTCAACCAGGCGCTGGAGGACATGGCCTCCAGCGCCGGATCGTGGGCCGACGCCGACCAGCTCGGTGCCGCCATGAGCGACCCGAACGCCCGCGCCGCAGCCCGCGCCTACCTCGCCGCCCGCGCCAAACACTGAGCCAACCCCCCGTTTGCGTTGCAATCCGAGTGGGGCGGTCCACCGAGAGTGCAACGCAAACGTGGGTGTCAGGTGAGGAGGTCGGTGGCCACGTCGTGCCAGAAACGGGTGGTGAGCGCGAGCGACTCGATGTCGATGCGTTCGTCGTTGCCGTGAAAGCGCGACGCAAACGATCCGACGTCGAGCTTCGGACTGCACAGCCCAGCGCCGTACGCGACCGCACCCATCTCGCGGTAGATGCGGGCGTCGGTGAATCCGACGACGAACTGCGGGTTCAACCGAGCAGTCGGGAACGGACGATTCACGGCGCGCTGCAGCGAGTCCCACAGCGGCGTGTCGATCCGGCTGATGGAGGCGGCGTCGTTCATCAACGGCTCGACCTCCACGTGGTCGGCGAGATCGCCGAGCGCTGCCCGCAGGTGGGCGTCGACCTCGGCTGGCCCCTCCCCCGGCAATGTCCGAATGTCGACGTCGATGATGACGGCATCGGGAATCGTGTTGACCTTCATCCGGCCGCCACCCGACTCGCTGCCGTCGATGAGATTCGGCGAGAACGTCGTGTGGGTGCATGCATGGAAGTGCGCCGCTGCAGCCGCCGGCATCATGTCGAGAGCGGACTCGATCTTGTCGGGATCGAGGAGCGCGTCACGCAGCTCGTCGGGCAATCCGAGCGACTCGACCCTCGCCGGCCACAACTCGTGGAAGCGCGGCGCCGGGCGGTAGTCGGCGAGTCGCTGGATGACCCCGGCCGCCTTGACCAGCGCGTTGTCCTTGCGGAACGGTGCCGATCCGTGACCTGGCACGCCGCGCACCCGCAGCCGCCGCCACGCCACCCCCTTCTCGGCGATGTTGACACCGACCGCCGGTGCCTCCGGTGAACCTGAGTGCAGCCCGCCGTTCTCGGTGAGCACATAGTCGGCACGAATCGCGTCGGGATGATTCTCGGCCATCCACCGCGCACCGTACGTGCTGCCCGCCTCCTCGTCGGCGACACCGAAGTAGATCAGGTCACCCGTCGGCCGGAAACCACTGTTGGCGAGGTGCCGGAAGGCGACGGCCATCGACGCGGTGAGGTTGAGCATGTCGACTGCGCCACGGCCCCACACTTCGGGCCCGTCGTCGCCGTCGATGATCTCGCCGCCGAACGGATCCTCCCGCCAACCCGACTCGTTCACCGGCACCACATCGGTGTGGCCCATCAGGCACAGGCTCGGCGCGTTCGGATCGGTCCCGGGAATGCGGCCGACGATCGACGTTCGCCCCGGTGCGGCATCGAACCGTTCGACGTCGACACCAGCGCCTTCGATCACCTGCTGGAGCACGTCGGCGTTGCGGACCTCACCGCCCGACTCGGCGGTGCCGTCGTTGACGCAGCGGTTGCGGATGAGCGTCTGGAGCAACTCGACCGTCTCGTTGGTGAGGTGGTCGAGCTGGCGATCGTCGAGTGCTGTCACCGCACCAGCTTCGCAGAACAACTCGGGCCGGCGCCCGACCGCGAGGGTCGGGTCAGACGTCGTCCGTCTCGCCGGTGAGTCGGCAGAGTTCGCTTGCGATGTGATCGACGTCGGCATGATTGGCAGCAACGTCGATGACCAGGTCGTACACGTCGTCGTTCGAGATCATCGTCACCGCCACGCCATTGAGTTCGAGGAAGACCGCCGTTGCGAGCCAGCCCAACCGCTTGTTGCCGTCGACGAGTGCATGGTTGTTGACGATCGAGTGGAGGAAGGCTGCGGCTTTCGTGAACAGATCGGGATAGGCATCCTGCCCGAACACCGTGGTCTGCGGGCGAGCGGCGGCCGATCCGAGCAGCCCCATGTCACGGATCGGCGGCGGGTCGCCGAGCAGAACGCCGGCGAGGTCGATCAAGTCGTCGAGGTCGACGAATTCGATCGGGTCGCTCACTGCCCGAGGCGTTCGAGGGCGTCGGCGTGGGCGTCCATGACTCGACGACCGGCGTCGCTCACTCGATCCCGATGCTGGCCGCGGGCGACGAACTCCCGCACGGCACGACGAGCCGCTTCCTGCATCGAGATCCCTTCGGACTCGGCACGGTCACGCAACGCTTGTTGTTCGGTGTCGGTGAGTCGGAGCGTCATGGCCATGCGGAAATGGTATCAAACCGATACCACGGCGATCGGGCGAGTTTCAGAGCGCAGCGAGTGCAGCGGCGATTCGTTTGGGGCTCGCCGACGGTTGGCCGGGGCGCTTGACCGCGAGCGGCTGGGCGAACGTCGCGACGCGCAACTCTTCGAGTTGCCAGCGCAGGTCGACGAGCGCCGACGACAGTTGAGCGGTGCCCGCCGCATCGACGATCGACTCGAAGCGCTGCTCCAACGCCACGATGTCGGCCATCCGACGCTGATCAGCGACCTGCGCGCCGGCGAGATGGTCGAGCCGGTACGAGATGGCACGCACGTAGCGCACGATGTCATCGAGATGATCGAGTCCCGCACCCAGCACGAAGCCACGATGAACGAGCCGACCGAGATGCCGGTTGGCATCGTCGACCGAGACTCGCAACGCGTCGGCGCGCAGCAACGCCAACCGGTTCGAAGCTTCGGTCGACGCGACCATCACCAGCGCCGCTCTGTGCAGGGCATTGGCGGCGAGGCCAGGCGCAGCGTCGCGCACCGCACGACGCAACTCGGTGAACTCGATCTCGGTCCACGGCAGCGAGCCATGGTCGCTCATCACCCGGTCGACCGCAGCAGCGACGCAGTCGCCACTCAATTCGCCGAGCTCGATGTCGCCGGCAGCGATCGCCAACCGGTCGTCGTTCGACACCTTGCGCACGATCGACGACCGGGTCGGAGCGGCAGTCAACAGCAGCAGCCGACGCACACCTCCTCGCATCACCCGCGCCTGCAGTTCGGGCGTCGTGACCACACGCAACGCCACGCTGTCACCCAGGTCGAGTAGCGCCGGGTAGGCCTGCACGTCGAGGGCTCGATCGCCGGACTCGACCACCTTCGGGAGGTCGCCGACGTCCCACTCGACGATGCCCCGCCGCTCCTCGATCGGCGCGGCCGCAGCGATCGACTCACGGGCGACGCCGGCGAGCGGCGCCCGGATCGCCGCCAGGTCCGTGCCGACGCCGTGCACATTGCCGTCGTCGTCGGACACCACGAAGTGCATCCGGAGGTGCTCCGCCAGTACCGACGCATCGAATGCCGACGGATCGACGCGCACGCCGACGACAGCGTCGAGAGCATCCGCCAGCCAGTCGACGAGTCGACCGTCGGATGCAGTTGCAGCGGTCCCGCCCAGATCACTGGTCGACGTGCCACCAGCTGTCGCCGAGAGGCGTTCGACGACAGCCCCGATCGTGTCGCCGATCGGGTTGAGTCGGCGACGAACATCCTTCGGGAGCGAGCGGATCAGTGTGGCGACCAGCTCGGGACGATGGCCGGGGATCTGCCAGTCGAAGCCATCGGGTGTCACCTGGTTGAGACCGGACAGCGGCACGTGCACCGTCACGCCGTCGAGCGGTTCGCCTGGCCCGTACTTGTAGGTGAGCGGCAGTTCGATCACGGTGTCGCCACGGCGTTGGTGCCATGTGTCGGGATAGTCGGCGAGTCGAAATCCGTGGCGCGTCCCGGCGAGCGCTTCATCGGTGAGGTCGAGCAGGTTCGGCGTGTTGCGGCGGGTCGTCTTCCACCAGGTGTCGAAGTGGCGGATCGATGTGACGTCGACACCGACGCGATCGTCGTAGAACTCGAACAGCGCCTCGTCGTCGACGAGCTCGATCCGCCGCACACGGGCCGCCATCCGCCGGATGCGTTCGAGGAACTCGGTGTTGCGCCCGAGGAACTGCTGGCGGCCGATCCACGCTCCGTCGGCGACGTCACGCTCGACGAGCGCCTTGGTGATGAACCATGCCCGGGCGACCGCCTCATCCACGCGGTCGTAGCCGATCTTCCGATCGCTCACGATCGGCAACCCGTAGAGGGTCACCTGTTCTGTGGCGACCGCTCGACCAGCTCTCGGATCCCAGCGCAGATTCTCGTAGGCGCGTTTGACGAGATGCTCGCCGGCTCGCTCGGCCCACTTCGGATCGATCTTTGCCACCCGGCGGGCGTAGAGCTGGTTCGTCTCGACCAGCTCGGCCGCCATCACCCACGGCGCAGGCCGTCGAGTGAGCGCCGAGCCCGGGGCGATGACGAACCTCGACTGGCGAGCGCCGATGAACTCTCGGGTCTCGCGGTCGCGCATCCCGATGTGAGACAACAGCCCGGCAAGCACCGCCTGGTGGATGTGATCGGGGTGCGACTCCTGCGTGGTCGGACGGATCTTCAGCTGGCCGGCGATCCGGCGGAGCTGACTGAACAGGTCCATCCACTCGCGCACCCGCAGGTAGTTGAGGTACTCCTTGCGGCACATCCGCCGGAACTGGTTGCCCGACAGCTCACGCTGCTGCGTACGCAGGTAGTCCCAGAGCGCCACGATCGACAGCAGATCGGAGCCGTCGACCTTGAAGCGGTTGTGGAACTCGTTGGCCTGCTCACCCTTGTCCTTCGGACGCTCGCGTGGGTCTTGGATCGACAGCGCCGACGCGATCACGAGTACTTCGCGCACGCAGCCGAGCTGATCGGCTTCGAGCACCATGCGTCCGAGTCGTGGGTCGACGGGAAGCCGGGCGAGCGAGCGGCCGATCGTGGTGAGTTTGCGGGGGCCGTCCTTCACGCCGTCGATCGGCGCCTGCAGCGCGGCGAGTTCGTCGAGTAGCCCGTAGCCGTCGCGGATGGCGTGGCGGTCGGGCGGTTCGACGAAGGGGAAGCGGGCCACGTCGCCGAGCCCGATCGCCGTCATCTGGAGGATGACCGACGCGAGGTTCGTACGAAGGATCTCGGGGTCGGTGAACTCGGGCCGGGCGTCGAAATCCTCCTCCGAGAAGAGGCGGATGCAGATCCCGGGCGCTACCCGGCCACACCGACCGGCGCGCTGGTTGGCCGACGCTTGCGACACCGGCTCGATCGGTAGACGCTGCACCTTGAGCCGCCGGCTGTAGCGCGAGATGCGCGCCGCTCCTGTGTCGACCACGTACCGCACGCCGGGCACGGTGAGTGATGTCTCGGCGACGTTGGTGGCCAGCACGATACGTCGGCCAGGCCCACCGCTCGGTGCCCGTTCGAAGATGCGGTGCTGCTCGGGCGCCGACAGACGTGCATACAGCGGCAGCACCTCGGTGTTGCGCAGCTCGAGCCGCCGCAGGGCGTCGGTGGTGTCGTGGATCTCGCGTTCGCCCGACAGGAACACCAGCACGTCGCCCGGTCCCTCCGAGAACAGTTCCTGGACCGCGTCGATGATCCCCTGCACCTGATCGTGATCCTCGACCTCAGGGTCGTCGTCGATGAGGGGGCGGTACCGCAACTCGACCGGGAACGTCCGCCCCGTCACCTCGATCACCGGAGCCGGAACTGTCACAGTAGGCCCGGCACCGTGTGACACTTCGTCGCCACCGACGATCGTGAAGTGTTCGGCGAAGCGGGCGGTGTCGATGGTGGCGCTGGTGACGATCACCTTCAGGTCGGGGCGCTGCGGGAGGAGCTGTTTGAGATAGCCGAGGATGAAGTCGATGTTGAGGCTGCGCTCGTGCGCCTCGTCGATGATCAAGGTGTCGTAGCGGCGCAGCATCCGATCGCGCTGGATCTCGGCGAGCAGGATCCCGTCGGTCATCACCTTCACCAGCGTCCCGTCGCTCACCTGATCGGTGAAGCGAACGGTGTAGCCGACGTCGTCGCCGAGCTTCGAGCCCAACTCCGACGCCACCCGCTCGGCAATCGTGCGCGCCGCCACCCGACGGGGCTGGGTATGGCCGATCATGCCGTCGACGCCACGGCCCGCTTCGAGACACAGCTTCGGGAGCTGCGTGCTCTTGCCCGACCCGGTCTCGCCGGCAACGATCAGCACTTGGTGGTCGCGGATCGCGGCGAGCAACTCATCGCGGCGCTCGGTGATCGGCAACGAGTCGGGGTACGTCAGCCGACCCGTCGTGATGATCGCGTCCGCGGCGGCGCGTCGAGGGGGGGTGGTGGTGGCAGGGTTGGTGGCGGGGGTGGCGGCAGGGACGGACATGGTGGCTCGGCCTACGAGCCTGGCAGCTCGATCCCCGCCTCACACCCGAGATCGACCCAGGCGATGAGCGAACACACCAGATCTGCGGGGTTCGCTCATCGCTCGCACCGGCAACCAGCGATCGGCGGTCAAGTGATGAGCGAACACACCACATCTGCGGGATTCGCTCATCGCTCGCCCGGGTGGGGGCGCTGGGGCGGGGCGACGTAGCGTCGGCGGACGATGACGTATCCGTCGAAGGTGATGACCGTCTACATCCTCGGGCTGTTCATGACGATCATCGACGGCACGATGGTGAACGTCGCGTTGCCGAAGATGGCGGAGGACTTCGGCGTCCCGACGACCGACATCGAATGGGTCGCCGTCGGCTATCTGCTGACCTACGCCGCGGTGATCCCCGCTGCCGGCTGGCTCGGCGACCGGTTCGGCACCAGGAAGGTGTTCATCGCCGCCCTCATCGCGTTCGTCGCCACCTCGCTGATGTGCGGCGCAGCCCAGACTCTCGACCAGCTGATCGTTTTCCGCCTCCTGCAGGGTCTCGGTGCGGGCCTCGTCACGCCGGTCGGCGGCGCCATGCTCTACCGGGCATTCCCGATGGCCGAGCGGGCCAAGGCCGCGATCGGCGTGCTGAGCGTGGCCGTGATCGCGCCGGCGATCGGTCCGCTGCTCGGGGGGATCCTGGTGGATGTGGTGTCGTGGCACTGGATCTTCCTGATCAACGGCCCGATCGGGGCGGTTGCGATCGCGCTGTCGGTGCTCTGGCTCGACGAGACCAAGCACGAGGCACCAGGCCGCTTCGATGTGGCCGGTTTCGTGCTCTCGGGCGCCACGGTCGGCATCTTCCTCTACACCCTGTCGATCGGGCCAGAACGCGGCTGGTTCTCGGCGTACACGCTGACCTTCGCCGCCATCGGAATTGCTGTCGCCGTGTCACTCGTGGTCATCGAGCTCCGCATCCCCGAGCCGATCCTCACCCTGCGCCTCTTCACAGATCGACTCTTCCGCACGATCAACATCTCAGCTTCGATGGTCTACGCCGGCTTCTTCGGGCTGATCTTCGTGCTCCCGCTCTACCTGCAGAGCCTGCGCGGCTACAGCGCCTTCGAGAGCGGGCTCGCCCAGTCGCCGCAGGCGGTCGGGGTGTTCCTCGTGTCGAACCTGCTCGGCAAGCGCCTGTACCGACTGATCGGGCCGCGCCGTCTGATGGTGGTCGGCACCGCAGCGACCGCGGCGGCCACCTTCCTGTTCGCGACGGCCGACCTGACCACGCCGCTGTCGACGATCGCAGCGTTCTCGTTCATCCGCGGCCTGTCGGTGGGGATGGTGTTCGTGTCGATCCAGACCGCTGCCTACGCCACCACGTCGATGGCCGACACCGGCCGGGCGACGAGCCTGTTCAACACCCAGCGCCAGGTGTCGTACGCCGTCGGGGTGGCGCTGGCGGCCACGGTGATCGCGGTGATCCTGCCCGACGCCGGCGACGCAGCAGCAGCCGCCGATCGACTCGGCGCCTACCAGGGCGGGTTCTTCGTCGTCGGGTTGATCATGCTGCCGGCCATCGTGGTGTCGTGGTTCATCCACGACGACGATGTCGCCGAAACCCGCGGCCTCCCCATCCCCGGTGCCAACCCCGACGCCGACGCCGACGCCACCCGGCCAGCGCGCGCCTGACCGACCATCCATCAGTGCGCGAGGAGTGCCGGAAAGCGGAACAACTCGCGCACTGATCGGTTGACTCGCGGTCAGGGCGGGGCGAAGGCGGCATCGGCGCCGGGGCCGTCGAGGTACTCGTCGATGCGGGTGATGACACCGTTCGACACCTTGGCCACGACGCACGCTGCGAGGTCGGCGGTGCGGCCGTCGTCGAACACGAGATGCAGATCGTGCTGCTGGACGAAACCGCCGTCGATCGCGAATCGACGCGCCATCCGGTACTCGCGCGACACGGTGTTGCGAACCAGCCAGTGGAGCACCCGGAGGTTCTGCTCCTTGGTCTGCTCGATTCCGTCGTTGTTGTGCCACACGATCACGTCATCGGCGTAGAGCGACGCGACCATCGCAGCGTCGCCCGCCTCGATCGCAGCGAAAATTTGATCGGCAACATCGTTGGCAGAGCGCATGTCGCGAACGTACTCCGGGCGCGCCCACCGCACGATCTGCGCCCCTCCAGTCCCGGAAACCGGTACCCAGCGGGTACAGATCCGACGGGCGTCGATCAGGTCGTCAGGCGGCGGTGCGGCGTTTGGCGGCGCGGACGGCGGCGCCGCCGATCCGGAGCATCTTGGTGTCGCCGAACGGGGTACCGCCGACCTGGTTGAGAATCATCGCCACCGCCAGCCCCGAAGCCGGATCGCCCCAAGCGCCGGAGCCACCGAAGCCGAAGTGCCCGAACGCCTTCGGCAACACGCCGGCGGTGGTGCCGGCGAGGTGGTAGCCCAGACGCCAGTGCATGTTGATCATGACCGCCGCGTCTCGTCCGACCTGCGACCGACCGGCTGTCGCTCCGACCCCAGTGCCGGTACCGATGACCCCCGAGCCGAGCAGTGGTTGCTCGCGGGTGGCTTCACGCAACGTGGCCGGCGACAGCAACGGCGGGCCGTCGAACGCATCGGGAGTGGCGAGCGCGGCGTACATCCGGGCGAGCGACCGAGCAGTGAAAACGCCGTTGGCGGCGGGGATCTCCGCGTCGTGGATCAGGTCGGTCTGGCCGACGTCGAGGATGTCGTCGACGACCAGCGCCGAGTACAAGGGGGCGTAGCGGTGGAACCGAGAGAGGTTCGACAGCAACTTCAGCAATCGAGCCGATGCCTTCGGATCGACGAGCAGGTTGGCGATGCGGCCGCGAACCTCGGGCGGGGCGCCGATGTACATCTGGCCGTCGAGGCCGAGCGGCGCCACGATCTCGCGCTGCATTGCTTCGTTCACGGTGAGACCGGTGACGCGCCTGATCACCTCACCCACGAGCCAGCCGTAGGTGAGTGCGTGGTAGCCAGAACGGGTGCCCACCTCCCACGCCGGGTCGGCGTCGGCGAGCAGTTTGGTCATGGCGTCCCAGTCGAGCAGCGTCTCGGTCGACTCGGCCAGCGCCCGAATGTCGTGCAGCGCCGCCTGATGCGTCAAGAGGTGACGCAGGGTGATGGTGTCCTTGCCGCCGCCGGTGAACTCGGGCCAATACGTGGATACCGGCACGTCGTAGTCGAGGAGACCCTGATCGACGAGGCGGTGCACGATCGTGGCGACGACACCCTTGGTGGTCGAGAAACACATCGACATCGTGTCGCGATCCCACGGAGTACCAGCGGCATCTCGCGACCCGGTCCAGGCGTCGACGACGAGCTCACCGTGGTGGTACACGGCCATGGCCATGCACCCTCGGCGGAGCGTTTCGACATCAGCGTCTGGACTTTCTCGGTCACCGGTGCGAAATCGGGGTGGACGAAACCTTCCATGGCTCCTTCCTATCGCCACCGGCCGGAGTCGGGTCTGGTTCGGATGGTCGACTACGCGATGATCCAGGGATGAACGACGAACGCGGCCGCAGGATGATCGGGCGACGCTTCCACGGCGGTCACGTCCTGGTCGGTGGCGCACTGATCCGCGCCGACCTCGTGGTGGATGGCGACACGATCACCGACGTCATCACCGACCCGGCAGACACAGGCCCGGCCGACGTCGACTGTTCCGACCTCGTGATCGCCCCTGGATTCATCGACCTGCAGTGCAACGGCGCCAACGGCGTCGACCTCACCACCGAACCCGATCGCATCCTCGACGTTGCTGTCGAACTCCCCCGCTTCGGAGTGACGTCGTTCCTGCCGACCGTGGTGACGGCTCCTGCATCGACCCGGGCGGCAGCGATCATTGAGATGTCGGCACTCGCCCAGCAGATCGAACACACCATCGACGGACGTCGGGCAGCAAAGCCGCTCGGTCTGCATCTCGAAGGGCCGATGATCTCGCGTGATCATCTCGGTGCGCACGCCGGCCGGTACGCGGCCGACCCCTCAACGCTGCTCACCGAGATCGAGACCTGGGCGTCGTCGGGCGTGGTCACCCTCGTCACGCTCGCACCCGAACTCGCACACGCCATCGATGTCGTCGAGCGACTCGTCGCTGCCGGCATCGTCGTTTCGGCTGGTCACACGGCGATGACGCCGGGAGACTTCGCGGCAGCGCGCGCCACGGGCATGTCGTATGTGACGCACCTGTTCAACGCCATGGCACCGTTCGGTCATCGCTCACCCGGCCCGATCGGCGCCGTCCTGGCCGACGATTCGGTCACGGTCGGCGTGATCTGCGATGGCATCCACGTCGACCCGGTCGCTGTCGAGATGGCGTGGAGGGCGCTCGGTCCCGCTCGCCTGTCGCTCGTGTCCGACGCTTCCCCGGCGCTCGGCGCGCCCCATGGCCGGTTCCGGATCGGCGACATCGAGATCGTCCACGACGACACCGGTGTCCGCACGGTCGACGGCGTGCTCGCCGGCAGTGCACTCCCACTCGATCAGGCGGTACGGAACCTGATGGCGTTCACCGGCTGCTCGCTCGCCGACGCCCTCGCCACCGTCACCAGCACACCTGCCGATCTGTTGGGTCTCGCCGATCGTGGTCGGATCCACAGAGGCGCCCGCGCTGATCTCACGATCCTCGATCAGGCCGGCAATCTGCGCCACACCGTCATCGCCGGGAAAACGGCATGGACCTCGTGATCGCACCTCTCGTTCTTCGCTCGACGTATCGCCGACGAGCCGGCGCCAACGCGGACAGTGCGTGGTTCGGCACGTTCGACCTCGAGCTCGCGTCGACGTCCGGCGCGTCGATCGAGCTCCCCACCGGATCGAGGCTCGCGCTGTGGTGCACGATGCAACTCGAACCCACCGCGGCCAGCGGTGTGCGCGTGGTCGAACGCCTCGCCGGCCATCTCGTGCTCGAACCGACCGGCCGCGGCGTGTGGACGATCTCTCCGTGGCGGATCGACGGCCTGCAGTCGCGTTTCCCGGCGCGCCACGCCAACGACGGACCCGAGGCTGCTTGGGTGATCCTGCCGGACCGCTCCACCATCGAGATCGACGTCGAGCCGAGCCGAGCCAGCAGTCCACCGAGCACCGAGCACCGAGCACCGATCCACCGAGCGCCGGTCCACCGAGCGCCGGTCCACCGAGCACCAGTCCACCGAGCACCAGTCACCCCGACGCTGATGATGACGCACGCGACCGCACCATGGTGCCTGCCGGCGACACACCGGTCGTGTCCGCCACGCCGCATCCCCGACACGTCATGCTGGGTTCGGGCGCAGAGCGCCATCAGCGCGCTCGGCTCGTCGGACCGACCACGGCAGTTGCCGAGGTGTGGCGGTCGGTTGCCGAACTCGGGCGACGAGCAGGGTGGGACGTCCTCGACCCGATCGGGGCCGACAGCGACGCCACACCGACCACACTGGCGATCGTCGATGAGCTCGCCGAGGAGGCCTATGACCTCGACATCGCCGGCGGCGCCATCACCGTGTGAGCCGGTGGCGACCGAGGAGTTCGCCACGGCCTGGTCACCCTCAGCCAACTCCTGACCTCCGAAGGTGGCGCGCCGCAGCTGCACATCGACGACGAACCACAGCTGGCATTCCGTGGCGTCCACCTCGACCTCGCTCGGCGCTGGTACGAGCCACACGTCGTCGAGAGGATGATCGACATCGCCGCGTGGCGCAAGCTCAGCCACGTCCATCTCCACCTCACCGACGACGAGGCGTGGCGATTCCACGTCGACGCCTACCCGACGCTCGCATCGATCGGCGGCACCCGTGGCCACGGACTCGCGCTTTCGCCGCTGTGCGGTTCCGGGCCGGCCCCGTACGGCCGGGCGTACACCAGCGCCGAGATCAGCCGATGGGTGCAACGAGCCGAGGCGCTCGGCATCGCCCTGGTACCCGAGGCCGACGTTCCAGGGCACTGCCATGCCGCGCTGGTCGCCGTCCCGGAACTGCGCGATCCCGACGACGCGTCCACGGCAGTCAGCGTGCAGGGTTGGCCGAACAACGTGCTCGTGCCCGGGTTGTCCACCACGATGCCGTTCCTCGAAGCCGTCTTCACCACGCTGGCGGAGCTGTTTCCGAACTCGCCGACACTGCACATCGGTGGCGACGAGGTGCCGTCGGGATCGTGGGACGGGTCGCCGGCCACCACGGCGTATGCCGCCGCCCGAGGCCTCACGTCGACGAGTCAGATCGAGACCGCGTTCCATCGCTGCCTGATCGGCATGATCGCCGCGACGACCAGGCGAGATGTCGCCATGTGGGAGGAAGCGGCGCTGGCCGGTGTCGAACCGTCTGGCTATGCAGTGGCGTGGACATCCCCCGATGCGGGGGTCCGCCTCGCCCGGGCTGGCCACCGGGTGGTGATGGCCCCCGGCCAGACCAACTACCTCGACATGGCACCGGGCCTGGCCTGGGAGCTGCCGGGCGGGTCGTGGGCGGGCACGTCACGCTGGCGGACACGTGTACCTTCGATCCGACGATCGGATGGGCCGACGACATCGTCGACACGCTCACCTTCCCCCGCCTCGACGCCATCGCCGAGCGGGCCTGGACCGGACAAATCGTCGGCGGACCCGACGGGCTCACCGATCGCTCGGCCGGACTCCCACGGTTCACGAATGGGGGCTGACCGAGGAGGGAAACCACCACATGTGCGCGTGGCTCGCCCGATGCAGACGTCGCCGAGCGCCGACAGTCGTTCAGCGGTCGAGCGAGTCGAGCGAGTCGAGCACCGAATGGGCGGACGATGCCACGGTGGCAGCGGCTCCTTCGACGGCCTGACGTCCGCTCCAGAACACCGATGGACGGCCACCGGTGTCGAGCGCGGCGAAGATCAATCCACCGATCAGGGCTGCGTTCTTCAGGAATTGGATCTGATTGAGCGACTTCTCGGCACCGTCGTCCATCTCCCAGAATCGATGACCGGCGAGCGTGGTCGGCACCAGCGAGCCACAGAGCACGATCGCCATCACACGAGGCGCAACCCCCATTGCGAACAACCCGCCGGCGACCAACTGAACGCCTGCGTTGGCCTTCACGAGTTGTTCGGCCGACAGCGACCCGGGGATCGCATCCTGCAAGGGCTCGATCACCTCTGCCGCCGCCCCCGCCAGCATCGTCGAACGCTTCCAGCCGCTGATGCCGCCGAACACGAAGGTGCCTGCGAGCAGGGTTCGGGCAAGGCCGCGGAGTCCGATCATGTGTCGGCGCTACCCGAACGGACCCCGAGTCAATCGGCCAACTGTCACATCAGGCCCGGCACGGTGTGACAGTTCAGGTGGTCTGGCCGGCGAACTGGGCGTTGTAGAGGCGCCAGTAGGCGCCGTGGGATTCGAGGAGCGAGTCGTGGTTGCCCTGCTCGACGATTTGGCCGTCCTCCATCACGAGGATCACGTCGGCGCCACGGATCGTCGACAAGCGGTGAGCGATCACGAAGCTGGTGCGGTTCTCGCGCAGCGCATTCATCGCCTCCTGGATCAGCACCTCGGTACGGGTGTCGACCGAACTGGTCGCCTCGTCGAGGATCAAGATCGACGGGTCGTCGAGGAATGCCCGAGCGATCGTCATGAGCTGTTTCTCGCCGGTGGAGATGTTGTCGCCTTCGTCGTTGATCATCGTGTCGTAGCCGTCGGGCAGCGAGTGCACGAACCGGTCGACGTAGGTGACCCGGGCGGCCTCGATGATCTGCTCGTCGGTGGCGTCGGGATTGCCATAGCGGAGGTTGTCACGGATGGTGCCGCCGAACAGCCACGTGTCCTGCAGCACCATGCCGATCTCGGCGCGCAGCTCGTCGCGAGGGAAGCTGGCGATATCGCGACCATCCAACGTGATGCGCCCGGAATCGAGATCGTAGAAGCGCATGATCAGGTTCACCAGCGTGGTCTTGCCGGCACCGGTCGGCCCGACGATCGCCACCGTTTGGCCAGGCTCGGCCACCACGTTCAGGCCCGCGATCAGCGGCTTGTCGGGGTCGTACGAGAAATGCACGTCCTCGAACACCACCCGACCCTTCGCCTTCGGCGGGCTCTCGGTCGGCACCTGCTCGGCTGACTGCTCCTCGGCGTCGAGGAGTTCGAGCACCCTTTCGAGCGAGGCGATACCCGACTGGAACGTGGCTGCCATCGACGCCAGGTGCGTCAGTGGCTGGGAGAACTGCCGGGCGTACTGGATCATCGCCTGCATGTCGCCGATGCTCAGCGACCCCGACGAGATCTGCAGGCCACCGACGACGGCGATCAGGATGTACTGGATGTTGCCCATGAACAAGATCGCCGGCTGGATCAGGTTGGCCATGAACTGAGCGCTGAAGCTGGCCTCGTAGAGCTGGTCGTTGTCCTTGCGGAAGCGTTCCTCGGCCTCGCGCTGGCGACCGAAGCTCTTCACGATCGCGTGGCCGCTGAACACCTCCTCGGCTTGGGCGTTGAGGTCGCCGGTGTAGCGCCACTGCGCCATGAACCGCGGGCGAGCCTTGCCACCGATGAACTTCATCAGGAACACCGACACCGGCACCGTGATCAACGCCACCAGCGCGAGCAGCGGCGAGATCGTGAACATCATGATCGCGACGCCGAGCAGTGTGAGCAACGACGTGAGGATCTGGCTGATGGTCTGCTGGAGGCTCTGCGACAGGTTGTCGATGTCGTTGGTGACCCGGCTGAGCAGGTCGCCACGGGGCTGGCGATCGATGTAGCTGAGCGGCAGATGGTTGAGCTTGCGTTCGACCGCCTCGCGGAGTTCGAACATCGAGCGTTGCACCACGCCGGCGAGCACGTACGACTGCGAGTACGAAAAGATCCACGCTGCCACGTAGACGCCGCCCACGATGATCAGCAGGCGGTGCAAGGCAGCGAAATCGATGCCGTCGGGGCTCCGAATTCCGTCGACGATGATGTTGGTCGCCTCGCCGAGCAGGCGAGGGCCGACCACGACCAGACACACACTCACGAAGGTGGCCACCAGCACCAACACGAGGAGCGGGCGCTCCTTGCCGAGGATCTCGCCCAGCCGTTTCATGGCGACGCCGAAGTTCTCACTCCGCTCGGTCGGTATGCCGACACCACCGCCGGGTCCGAAGCTCGCCCGGCGTGCCTCGGTGCCGGCAGTGGCGAGGAGTTTGCGGTCGTCCTCGCTGTCGGGTTGATCGTCGTTCGTATCGCTCGTGCCGTTGGTGCTCATGCCACTGCCCCCTGGCCCATCTGCGATTCGACGATCTCGATGTAGGTCGGGCACGTTTCGAGGAGTTCGTCGTGGGTGCCCCGGCCGATGATCTCGCCGTCCTCCAACACCAGGATCTGGTCGGCGTCGATGATCGTCGACACCCGCTGTGCCACGATCAACACCGCCGCGTCGGCGGTGTGCGGTTTCAGCGCCGCTCGGAGCCGGGCGTCGGTGGCGAGGTCGAGCGCCGAGAACGAGTCGTCGAACACATAGATCTCAGGTTTCACCACCATCGCCCGGGCGATGCACAGCCGCTGGCGTTGGCCGCCGGACACGTTGGTGCCCCCCTGGGTGATCGGGCTCTCGATGCCGTCGGGCATGGCCTGCACGAAGCTGCTCGCCTGCGCGACCTCCAGCGCTTCCCACAGTTCGCCCTCGTCGGCATCCGGCCGGCCGTAGCGCAGGTTCGACGCCACGGTGCCGGAGAACAGGAACGGTTTCTGGGGCACGTAGCCGACCTTGCTCCACAGCAGGTCGAGGTCGAGCTGGCGAACGTCGACGCCGTCGACCAACACGCTGCCGTCGGTGGCATCGGCCAGCCGCGACACGAGGTTGACGAGCGTGGTCTTGCCGGCGCCCGTGCTGCCGATGATGGCGGTGGTCGTGCCGACATCGACGCGGAACGACAGGTTGCACAAGACCGGCCGCTGGGCGCCGGGGTACGCGAAACCGACATCGCGGAACTCGAGAGTTCCCCGCTCGGTGACCTCGGTGACCGGGTTGTCAGGCTGGCGCACGGTGGAGGGTGTGTCGAGCACCTCGACTACTCGCTCGGCAGCCACTGCCGCACGGGGGATCATCGACACCATGAACGTCACCATCACCACCGCGAACAGGATCTGGATGAGGTAGGTGAGATACGCGACCATCGCGCCGATCTCCATGTCTCCAGCGCCGATGCGATCGCCGCCGATCCAGATCACCGACACGCTCGAGATGTTGATGATCAACATCACCGTCGGGAACGTGGCGGCCATCAGGCGGCCGGCGCGCAGCGCAGTCTGGGTGAGTTCGTCGTTGGCCTGCGAGAAACGGGCGACCTCCTGCGGTTCACGCACGAACGCCCGCACCACGCGCATCCCGGTGATCTGCTCGCGCAGCACCAGGTTGACCCGGTCGATGCGCAACTGCATCGCCTGGAACGACGGGATCATCCGGTAGACGATCGAGCCGAGCGACAGGACGGCTGCCGGGATCGCGAACAGGATGATCACCGACAGGCCGACGTCTTCGCGCACCGCGAAGAAGATGCCGATCACCAAGTTGAGCGGCGCAGTGATCATCATCGTGACCGCCATCACGACGAGCATCTGGATCTGCTGCACGTCGTTGGTGGTGCGGGTGATCAGCGATGGGGCACCGAACTGACCGACCTCGCGAGCGGAGAATCCTGTGACCGAGTGGAACAGGTCGCGGCGTACGTCACGACCGAAGCCCATCGCCGCCTGCGACGCATACCAGACGGCCGCGGCGGCGAACACGATCTGCACGACCGTGAACCCGAGCATCACGCCACCCATCGTGAGGATGTAGTCGTTGTCGCCCTTCAGGACGCCGTTGTCGATCAAGAGTGCGTTGATCGTGGGGAGGGTGAGCGCGGCGAAGGTCTGGATGGCCTGGAGGACCACCACGACGGTGAGCACCGGCCGGTACGGCCCGAGATGGCTCTTGAGGAGTTGCCAGAGTTTCATGTGCTGACCTTCATGAGGCGGTGTCGTTCATGCTGTGGGGTCTTCGCTTCCGATTCCGTGAAGGACGAGGTCGACGATGTCGGCGGCAGTGGATGCCTCCGCCGCGATCATCGGGTGGGTGAGTGACATGGTGAGCGCCCGCAGGAGCCGGGCGGCATCGACCGGCTCGGTGCGGATGCGGTCGGCGTGGGTGGCGAACAGGTCGGCGAGAGCGGCGCTGTCGGTCATCGGGCGGCGCACCTGTTCGTGGCGCTTCGCGTTGACGTGCGACAGCAGCGTCCAGACGTCGACGACTCGGCGCTGGATCAAGAGGGTGGCCTCGATCAGCTGTGCTTCGAACGATTGCTCGGCGTCGATCTCGCGGAGCGCTGCCTCGAACTGCTCCTGATCGAGCGCTGCGTCGAGGGTGGCGTCGATCAGTTCGTCCTTGTCGGCGAACACCCGGAAGATCGTGCCCTCGGCGATCCCAGCGGCTGCTGCGATCTGCTTGGAGGTGAGCGATTCTCCGAATTCGGCGAGCAGCGGCCGGACCGCTTCGATGATCGCTGCGCGCCGCTGCTCGGGCGGCATCGCCGACGCCCTTTTCGAGGACGCAGGCGTCGTTGCAACGGTTGGCATCGCCGAGATGCTAACTGAGTGAGCGCTCACTCACGCGTGTCGTGCTCGCACGAGGTTTTCCGGTGAGATCTGTGCGCACCCCTACCTCGCACATCTCATCGCAGACTGGGCTGGCGTTGCTGCGGTGGGATCTGTGTGCAACTCCGCCGCTCGCTTCTCACCACAACCGGTTTCGAAGGTGGTCAGCGGGTGGGCAGCAGCGTCGGTGGGATGCTCGAGCGGAGGGCGCCGAGGTAGGCGTCGTAGCCCTTCGAGCTGGGGTGGAACGACGCGGTGGACACGTTCAGCGGGCCCTCGGTCCAGTGCTCGCGCACGGTGCCGTCGACGAGTTGGCTGCGTCGGAGCGTGTCGCCGAACACGGCGTCGTTGACGAACCGATCGCGCTGCCAGAAACGGCAGGCGCCGTGATTGTCGAACTCGTCGGCGACGTCGACGTACTCGATGTCGGCACCGGTCCAGCCGCGTGAGCGCGCGACCGCCACCTCGATCTGGTGGTTGAGCAGGTCGACCTGGTCGTCGATCCAGTCGGCCTCGTCACCGCTGATACCCGTGACACCGTCGCACCGACCGTTGCCCTGCATCAGTCCCGGGTACGCGAGCACGCGCACGGTGATTCCCGGGTACTCGTCGCCGATCGCCCGGTAGGTCTCGACCAGATCTTCTCGGATGTCGTCGAGGTTGGCCATCTGGTTCTTCGACGACTCGTGGCAGTACGCCGAGGTGATGCAACGCAGGAGCGCGCCAGGCCAGTTCTCGTCGCGGACGGTGCGCAGGTCGTTGCCCCCGATGGTGATCGTGATGAGGGTGCCGGCACCGTCACCGGGGATGTCGGCGGCGCGCACCTGGGCCGGGATCTCGCGAAGGACGGCTCCGGCACAGGCGATGAACACCGAATCGGCGTCGAGTTGGTCGGCCAATTGCGGGCCCGGCGTTTCGTCGAGTTCACGTTGGCAGGCACTCGATCCGAGCCGGGTGGAGCGGTCGAACGAATGCGACTCGGGTCCGTGATCGTCGTAGTCGGAGGCGTTGCGATGGATGCCGCTCCCCGAGCTGTACGAGTCGCCGAGAGTGACGACGCGTTCGATCCGAGCGAGCGACACGGCCGGAGTCGTCTCGGGTCGAGCGGACACGGTGGTGCCGACGGCGAACACGCCAACCGTCGCTGCCGCGACAGCGAAGAGGGCAGTCGTGACGCAGCGCATGACCATTGATGCTAGAACGCCGAACGGGCTTCACGACGCTCCGGCATCATGCTTCGCGACGGCGCCGTACCAGCACTTCCTGAGCGATCGTCGCAACCTGGAGACCGTCATGGCGGATGACGTCACCGGTCACGAGGCCGCGTCCCCGATTGACACCGTGCGAGTGGGTGGCGAACCAGTGCCACTGCGACGGGTCGGTCGGGCGTTCGAACCACACCGAGTGATCGAGGCTGGCACCTTGGAACAGCTTGCGGTCGGTGTCACCGGTGAAGTCGGGGTGCGACGAGCGTGCTGCTCGCGACGGCGCCGCGTCGGACATGAACGCGAGCGCGCACTGGTGGTCGGCGAGGTCGTCGCCCATGTCGGCGTCGAGGCGGATCCAGTAACCCATCGTGCCGTCGTCGAGGAACGTCGCCTTGCGAATAAGGAGGCCGGACCACGAGTGATCGGGCAGCGAAGGATCGTCGGGGCCCGGCAGCCCGGGCGGCAGGGTTGCCACCGGCACATCGGCCTCGTCCTCGCGCACGTGGAACGACACCGACAGGTTCAGGATCGCTCCGGCCGACTGGCGGGCGACCACCTGACGGGTGCTGAACGAGCGACCGTCACGGAGGCGTTCGACCTCGTAGCGGATCGGCTCCTCGGTGGCACCGGGCCGGATGAAGTACGAATGCAGCGAGTGCGCTGCCCGGTCGACGTCGACCGTGCGAGCCGCAGCACGCAACGCCTGGGCGACGACCTGTCCACCGAAGAGTCGGCCGCCCCACGGGTAGCGGGCGGCGATGCCCACGTAGGTGTCGGGGCCGTGCGGTTCCAATTGCAGGAGTTCACTGAACTCGATGTCGTGGATCTTCCGCGTCGGCATGCGCCCAGTGTGACAGGACCACCGACGATTACAGGCGACGAACACGGAGCGCGAGACTGAGGACATGCAGACCGTCGAGGTGTACGCCGACATCACCTGTCCGTTCGCCCATGTGGGACTGAAACGGGTGGTGCAGCACGTGAGTGAGATGTCCGAGCCAGCCGAAGTCGTCGTGCGGGCGTGGCCGCTCGAATGGGTCAACGGCGCGCCGCTCGACATCGATGCCGTGCTCGTGAAGACTGCGGCACTCACCGACCAGCTCGGCGTCGACGACTTCGTCGGACTTCGCGCCGACGCCTGGCCGACATCGACGATCCCGGCACTCGATCTCGCCGCCAGCGCATACCAGCGCGACGCCGCCACCGGACTGGTGGTCAGCCTCGAATTGCGAGTGGCGTTGTTCGAGCACGGCGAAGACGTCAGCGACCCAGAGGTGCTGGCACGTATCGCGTCGGCCCACGACCTTCCCGCTCCGTCGGGCGGGACGAGCGCCGCGGTGCAGGCCGACTACGACGGTGGTGGCGCCCGGGGCGTGAAGGGCTCGCCGCACTTCTTCGTTGCATCTGACGACTTCTTCTGTCCCGCGCTCGACCTCGGCCACGACGCCGACGGTCACCTCACGGCGAGATTCGACGCCGACATGCTCGCCGACTTCTTCTCCCGCATCGACGCATCATGAAGGATCTACGCGGAACGAACGCCATCGTCACCGGCGCCTCGCGCGGCATCGGTGTGTACATCGCACGAGCGCTGGCCGAACAGGGTGTCAACCTGTCGCTGGCGGCGCGGTCGGAGGGCGAACTCGAACGGGTCCGCATCGAGATGGAAGCGCTCGGTGTGCGGGCGATCGCCACGGTGTGCGACGTCGTGAAGCCCGAGGATCGCGCCCGACTCATCGAGCGGACCGAAACCGGGCTCGGCCCGATCGACATCCTCGTCAACAATGCCGGCATCGAGCGGGTTCGACGGTTCGAGGAGGCCGCCGACGCCGACTTCACCGACACCCTCGCGATCAACCTCGAAGCGCCGATCCTGCTCACCCGAGCCGTCGTGCCGGGCATGCTCGCCCGCAGGCGTGGCCACGTGGTCAACATCGCATCCGGTGCCGGCAAGGTCGGCGTCCCGTACGGCACGTCGTACTGTGCGAGCAAGCACGGCCTGGTCGGATTCACCCATGCGCTACGCGCCGAATACCAGTCGTCGCCGGTCGGCTTCTCGGTGGTGTGCCCGGGTTTCGTCACCGACGCCGGGATGTACGACCGCTGGGAACAGAGCGGTATCAAGGCGCCGAGGATCGCCGGCACGTCGAAGCCCGAGAAGGTGGCGTCCGTGACGATCAGCTGCATCGTGAAGGACCGAGCCGAGGTCATCGTGAACACGCCGCCAGTTCGCCCGCTCGTGGTGCTCGCCAACATCGCGCCCGGCCTCATGCCGCGGCTGTTGAAGGCATTCGGGTATTCCGGCGTGTTCGAACGGGTGATGGACGCCGAGAAGACGCCCTGACCACTCGTCGCGATCGCAGCTGCGTGGCGATCAGCTTGCCGTCCGGGTGGGTGCCGTGTGGAGGGGGGTTCACGGCCGGCACCCACCGGACGTTGCAGAGATCACCATAAACACCCAATGTGTCGTGAAGATGTCCGCCGAGTTGCCACTCGGTGAGCAGTCGGCAAACGTTCCCCGAGCCCTACGGTGATCGGTGAAGGCCCGCAGATGAATCGACGAGAGAACAGGAATCGACCATGGACATCGGAAGCTTGTTGGCAGCATTGGCACTCGGCTTCGTCGCCGGAGTCATCGGACGGGCGGTCGTCCCCGGTGATGCGTTCCGCTCGTTCAGCGGATGGCAGTCGTGGGTGATCTCGACGATGCTGGGCTTGATCGGCTCGCTCGTCGGCTACTGGGTCTTCACCGGACTGTTCGGGATCGGCGACGACGACGAGTTCGACTGGGGAGGCATCATCGGCGCGATCATCGGTGCGATCATCGTGGTCGCCCTCGGTTCGTTCCTCTTCAAGAGGATCGCCAAACGCGACGTCGTCTGACCCGACCGGACCATCGCGGCGCACGCCAGACGTGCTAACACGGCGCCATGGGGACCACCGCTGACCACACACGCTGGCTCGACGCCACGGCACATGCCGAGCTGATCTCGACACGAGAGGCGACATCGAGCGAGCTGGTCGACGCGTCGATCGAGCGGATCGAACGCAGCGACGGCCAGATCAACGCCGTGATCATGCGCTGGTTCGAACGAGCGCGCAGTCAGGCCGAAGCGTTCGACGGACTGCCGCTGGCGTCCGGGCAGCGCTCCCGGCCGTTCGCCGGGGTGCCGTTCCTGCTGAAGGACCTCGGGTGCAATGTGGCAGGCCTGCCGGTCACATCGGGCAACCAGGCCGCGCGCGATTCACCCCCGTTGGCACGGAACGACTCGAACCTCACGGTGCATTTTCGTGAGGCCGGGTTGATCACGTTGGGACGCACCAACAGTCCCGAGTTCGGCAGCCTCCCGGTGACCGAGCCCACCGCCTACGGACCGACCCGCAACCCGTGGAACATCGACCACACACCCGGCGGTTCCAGCGGCGGCTCTGCTGCAGCGGTGGCGGCGGGGATGGTTCCGATCGCGCATTCGAGCGACGGTGGCGGGTCGATCCGGATCCCCGCATCGTGCTGTGGGCTCGTCGGCTTGAAGCCGTCGCAGGGGCGCGTGTCGATGGGGCCCGAGCGCGACGAGAGTGGGCTGTCGACGCAGTTGTGCGTCAGTAGGTCGGTGCGCGACACCGCCCGCATGCTCGATGCCGTACACGGCCCAGGTGTCGGCGACAGCGCGATCGCGCCGACGCCGAGCCGACCGTACGTCGACGAGTTGGGCGTCGACCCGGGCCGCCTCCGCATCGGCCTGCTCGATCGCCATCCGATCGGCGGTGAACTGCACGTCGATTGCGTCACCGCCGTCCGCTCCGCAGCGACGCTGCTGGAGGGCCTCGGCCACGACGTGTCGCTCGGGCACCCACCGATCCTCGAAGACGGTGAGTTTCCCCGCCGATTCGCCGCGATGTGGGCGGCCTTGATGGCGGTGGGCATCGACTCGCTCGGGCAGACGATCGGTCGGCCACTCACCGCCGACGACGTCGAGCCGGTCAACTGGGCCCAGCGCGACTATGCATCGCAGCTCTCGGCGTCGCAGTACGCGATGGCACTGGCCGCAGTCGGGCAGTACCGGCGTCACGTGCAGGGATGGTGGGCCGATGGTTGGGACCTGCTCCTCACCCCGACCCTGGCCGCTCCCCCGCTGCCGATCGGCGGGTTGTACGGCGATCAGGGCGACGGCATCGATCCGGCCAATCCGATGGCACCGTCGATTCGCGCCGGCCGGTTCGTGGCCTTCACACCACAGTTCAACGCGTCGGGACAGCCGGCGATCAGCTTGCCATTGCACTGGAACGACGACGGCCTGCCGATCGGCGTGCAACTCGTGGCTGCCTACGGACGCGAGGACGTGCTCATCCGCATCGCCAGCCAACTCGAAGCCGCCGCCCCCTGGACCGACCGCCATCCGCCAGCCTGATCGATCTCGGTTGGGGTCTGACCCCAATCGAGATTCGTCGCTCGGTTGGGCACAAGACAGCGGCAACACGCATGCTCGGGGGATGACGATTCCCCATTCGGTGCTCGACATCCCGATCGACGGGGTGCGTACCGACGCCCGAACGCTGCGAGAACTCACCGCCGACGGACCCGTGCTGCTGGTGTTCCTGCGCCACTTCGGTTGACTGTTCCCGAAAGAGGTGCTCACCGACCTCAGTGCGATCGCCGTGCGCGACGCCGCCGCTCCCCGCCCATCTCTCCCTGTGCCCGTGTACGTCTTCATGGCACCCGCTGACCAGGGGCAGGCGTTTCTCGACGCCCACGTGGTGCCCGCCGCTCGCGGCACGGCGCAGGGCATCGCCGATCCCGATCAGGTGCTGCACCGGGCGTTCGAGGTCCCACGTGGCGGATGGCGAGAGATGTTCGGTCCACAGTCGTGGATCGCCGGAGCTCGGGCGACGTTGCGCGGCAAGTTCATCGGCGCCAAGGTCGGCGACGGTTGGACGATGCCGGTGTGGACCGTGATCGACGGCGAGCAGGTGACCTGGCGATGGGTCGGCACCCACGCCGGCGACCGACCGGACCTCGCCGACATCCCACGAACGGCCCGGAGGTCGGCATGATCACGCTCGTCGCAGTGCACGGCAACGGCGGCGGTGGCTTCCGGTTCGCCCGGGTACAACCACACGTCCCCGACGGCATCCGATTCGAGGCAATCACCCTCCCCGGCTTCGGCGGCCGGCCCGGCGACCCCTCGCTGCACACGCTGCCCGACTACGCCGAAGCACTCTGGCGCGAAATCCAGCATCTCCCCCGGCCACTCGTGGTGCTCGGCCACGGGATCGGCGGTTCGATCGCCCTCGACATGGTCCAGCGCCACGAGATCGACGCGCTCATCCTCCACGCACCTGTGGGCACCCGGCTCGAGAAGCGCTGGTTCCCGAGGCTGATGAAGCCCGAGCCGGTGCGTTCGCTGATCAAGTGGGGCATCAGCTCTCGCGTCACCCGACCGCTGGTGGGGCGACGCTTCTTCTCCCGCGACGTGCCCGTCGACTATCGCAACGAGTTCCTCGACGAGTACAGCCGCGCCGATTCGTTCTCGCAGATGTTCGACATCATCACGCCCGAGTGGTGGGCAGGCCTCGATCCCGTCGACATGCCGGCGTTGATGCTGTGGGGCTCGGATGACGGCGTGCTCGGCGCCGATCAACTCGCCGACTACCGGGCGCTGCTGCCGAAGACCTGGGTCGACGTCGTCCCCGGATGGGGGCACTTCCCGATGGTCGAGGGCCCGGCCGAGTACGCCACCGTGATCGCCGACTGGGCCGAGCGGCTGGTGGCGGGTCGGCCGGCGCCGCTGCGCGTCGGATCGGGAGTCCTCGCCGCGGAGGGCATCGGTCCGAAGGCGGCGCTGCTCGATCGGGCAGCCGTCGCTGGCCTACCGGTTCCGTCTGCGTTCGTACTCACCCCCGGCTCGGCAACCGAGGTACCCGACGGGTGGACCAGCAGAGTTGCCGTGCGATCGGCATTCTCGTCGGAAGACGGCCCCACCACATCGAACGCTGGGCGCTATACCTCCGTGCTCGGCGTCGACGCCGGCGATCAGAAAGTGTTCAGCGCTGCCGTGCGCGACGTGCGCATGTCGGCTGACGACGACGTTGCCCGCGCCGACGTGTTGGTGATGCAGATGGTGTCGGGCATCGTTGCCGGGGTTGCCTTCAGCGAGGCCGGGTGGCAAGACGATCTGGTCGAGTGGGTCGACGGCCTCGCCGACGGTCTCGTCGGCGGCTCACGCGACGGCGAACTGATCGAGCTGGCCCGCTCGGTCGGCGGAGAACACCTCGACGAGCGCCGACCGGCGTGGCAGACACGTCTCGGCCAACTGTTGCGCGACGTGCGCAACGAGTTCGGCGACGAGCGCTGGGACATCGAATGGGTTGACGACGGCACCACGTGCTGGCTGGTGCAGATCCGCCCGGTCACCGCGTCGCCGTTGCGTAACGAGACCTTCACGATCGCCAACCACCGCGAGATCCTCCCCAACCCGCCGTCGGTGTTCATGACGTCACTGATCGCCGACGGGTCACCTGAGCTGTTCGACTACTACCGACGCTTCGATCCGAGCCTGCCGACCGACCGCGACTTCATCGAGGTGTTCGACGGGCGGCCGTTGCTCAACCTGTCGTTGATGGTCGACTTCATGCGCTCACTCGGGCTGCCGACCCGGTTGGTCACGGACTCGATCGGTGGCAGCGACGAAGGTGGTTCGGGTCTGAGACCCCGACGCATCCTGCGGCGCCTGCCGGTGCTGGCACGCCTCGGATGGGCCCAGGCGGGGGCGCTCCGCTTCGCCGACCGCGCCCGCGCCACGTTGACCGCCGAGAACGCCGAGAACGCCGAGAACGCCGAGGCGACGGCGACGTTCGCCGAGGCGGTCGACCGAGCAACACGGAACTATGTGACCACGGTGCATGCCATGACGGCGCTCAACACTGCGTCGAGCCTGCCGACGTCGCTGCTGCGTTCACTCGGTGTGCTCGAAGAGCACGGCGCACGAAACGAGACCGCGGCCACACGGATGTTCCGCGAACTCGACGACGTCCGCTCGACGCTGGCACCGGAGGTGTTGACCGCGACCGATCCGATCGATCCCGCAGCGTTCGGCTCGTCGACCTCCGTGGCGTGGGAGCGCTGGCTGACCGACTTCGGCCACCGGGGCATCTACGAGTCCGATCTCTCACGGCCCCGCTACGTGGAGGAGCCGGCACCCATCCTGGCGAGCCTCCGCTCGACGCGACCAACCCGGAGTACGCCTCGGCGGTCGCTGAGCGGCCTGCTGACGTTGCCGTTGTGGTGGGTGGCCCGCCGCTCGATCACCGCCCGCGAGGAGTTCCGCAGCGACTCGATGCGATCGTTCCTCGCCGTGCGGCTCGAGCTGCTCCGCCATGCCGAGTCGGCGGGCATCGATCCCGAGGCGCTGTGGTTGCTCGACACCGACGAGGTGCGTCGACTCGATGACGGCTGGCGTCCGGACGAGACGCTGCTGGCCGAACGCCGAGCAGACGCCGAACGGCGTCGGGCGAATCCGATCCCCGAGGTGATCCGCCGTTTCGACCCTCCGGTGACGGATCCGGTCACCGTCGATGGTTCGCTCACCGAGTTCCATGGGATCGGGCTGGTCGCAGCCACCGCGGAAGGCCGGGCCTGGGTGCTGAACGAACCGGCGCACGAACTCCCCGACGGGTTCGATTCGGCGACCACGATCCTGGTCGCGCCGAGCATCGATCCTGGGTGGATGTCGACGTTCGGACTCGTGAACGGCGTGGCCATCGAGCTCGGCGGCGACCTGTCGCACGGATCGATCGTGTTGCGCGAACTCGGTCTCGCCTCGGTCACCAACGCTCGTGGCCTCACGGCACGCATCTCCACCGGCGACCGAGTACGCGTCGATGGTCGACTCGGTCTGGTGAGCATCATCCGATGAACGGATGGCTCGTCGCCAACCTGGCCGGTACCGGACTGATGGTCGGCTTCATCTGGACGATCCAGCTCCTCACGTACCCGATGATGCAGGCCGTGCCCGCCGACGGCTTCGTCGCCTATGAGCTGATGCACCGCAACCGGGTGACAGCGTTGCTGGCGGTGCTCGCACCCACCGAGATCATCGCGGCCGCTGGCGTTGCGGTGTTCGTCGACGACGTGCCGGGGTGGTTGTCGATCGGGGCCGGCGCACTGCTGTTCGCGATCTGGCTGTCGACACTGCTGTTCTATGCCCCACTCCACATGCGGTTGTCGACCGGCTTCGATCGGGTCATCCATCAGCGACTCGTACGCACGAACTGGATCCGCACTGCGGTATGGACCATGCGAGGTGCTGCCGCGATCGCCATGATCGCCGTCGCCAGCTGAGTGGAAAGACTGGGTAGCGTCGCGTCGATGATGAGGCCGAACCCAGATGTCGACGCGGTGATCTTCGATTTCGCTGGTGTACTCAGCTCGAGCCCGGGCGAGGCAATGGCGTCGCAGATGAAGGGTTTCGATGTCGATCTGGGCACCTTCGTACGGATCGTGATGGGCCCCCTGCACGAGGACGGCGATCACCCGTGGCATCAACTCGAATGCGGCCGGCTGACGATGGACGAGTACATCGCCGCGATCGAGGTGCTGTGGCGTGCCGAGGGCTTCGAGTCGTTTCCCACGCCACCCAGCGACGACCTGATGGCCATACTGCGCCCGATCCCCGAGATGATCGACGCTGCCCGAGCCGTTCGCGCAGCGGGCTACCGAACGGCCATCCTCACCAACAACGTGCGCGAGTGGGGTTCGTGGCGCAGGCGCTGGGACGCCGACAACCTCGTCGACGTCGTGGTCGACTCGAGCCAGGTCGGGCTCCGCAAACCCAATCCTGCGATCTTCGAGCTGACCGTCGAGCAACTCGGTTCACCGATGGAACGCACCCTGTTCCTCGACGACTTCCCGTGGAACATCGCGGGCGCCGAAGCAGTCGGCCTCCAGACGATGCACGTCACCGACCCTGTCGCTGCCGCAGCCGCGCTCCTCGACCGACTCCTCTGACCGTCGATCTGTGCCCCGTGCGTCCCAACGCGGGATCCGCGCCTCGAGCGTCCCGGAATCCGGGACGCAGCGGGCCCAGATCGAACGGACAACACCGAAACGTGGAACGCAGAGCGCACAGATCGGGCGCGTCATCGGTCAGGATGGGGAGATGACGGACGGGCGAGGATCCGCGGGGCTGCTGGCCATCTCCGGATTCTGTGTGGCGATGTTCACCATCGCGCTCGGCGCGCTGGTGAGTTCTCAGCTCTCGTCGATGTCGGTGCTCGACCCCGCCAAGGCCGAACAGGCTGCCGACCAGATCGCCACCTCACGCTTCACCGCCGACGTGATCGCACAGACCGTCGAGCGGGCGGTCGCTCCCGTCGCCGGTGCCGACATCGCATCGCAGTTGGCCACCGCAACCAGCACCGATCCGCGTGTGACCGGTGTGGTCAGCTCGTCGCTGATGGGAGCACACCGCACGATCGTGGACCCCGACGCCGGCGAGCTCCCGGACGGGAACGTCGCGGTACGCACCGCGATCGGCGAGTCGGTGCTCGACTCCGCGACGGCGGCCGGGTTCGACCCGGCCTCGGTCGGCCTCGACGTCACCGGCCTCGACTCGCTACAACTCGATGCGGTCGCCGAACAGGCGGGCCTGGCGTCGGTGGTACCGACGAACGTCCCGAGTCTCGGCTTGCAGCAGGTGGCCGAGACCACCCGCATCCTCGCTGCCATTGCACTGGTCATCTTCGGCTTCGTCGCGGTGATTGCTCACCCTGCGCCAGGCCGCGGGCTCCGACGGCTCGGTATCGCCGCCGTCGTCGTGTGTGGCGCCTGGCTGGTGGGGCTACTCGTGACCGGCTGGATCATCGGGTCGGTGGCCGACACGTTGTTCGGTGAGTTGCTGCAGACGGTGTGGACCGACGCGGTTCCGTCGATGCTGCTGCTCGTCGGCGCCGGCGTGGTGATCGGTGCCGGGGTGGTGCTCGCCGGTGTCGCCGCCGACGGTTGGGCCCGCCAGCGCTCCCAACGGCGCGGGCGATGACCAGCGTGATCCGATCAGTGCGCGAGCCGTTCCGCTTTCCGGCACGCCTCAGGCACTGGTCAGAGGAGAGACCGTCGACGCCCATGCCGAGATGACAGGATTGGTCGGTCGTCATGTCCGAATTCCCGCCACCCTCGATCGATCCGCGACCAGCACCAACCGATCCAAGCGTTCGGGAGCGTTGGGGTCGCACCGCCCGCTGGAAGCGATGGGGCGCCTACGGCGTCGCGACCGTCGTGGGGGTCGGAGCGATCGGAGTGGTCGGTGGGCCACCGGACGATCCAGGCTCGCTGCGCACCAGCGATGCCGCGTCGTCGACCGCAGCACCAACCACCTCCGACCCCGACGAGTTGGCGTCGTCATCGATTCCATCGATCACCATCGCCGACACCACCACATCGACCGTCGCCGCGACCACGACGATTGCGCCGGCGACCACCCGACCCCCGACGACGACCACATTCCCGACGACGACGCCAACAACGCTGCCGCCCCCTGGAGCGATTCCGGCACTCGACCTGCTGGCCCTCATCCCGGTCGAACGCGAAACACCCGACGGCTACAACCGTGAGCTGTTCGGCTACGGCACACCGGTCGACGACTTCGGTTGCCGCACTCGCGCACTGGTGTTGATCCGCGACTCGATCACACCAGCACAGATCGACCGCAGCGGATGCGCGGTGGTCGCCGGCGATTGGTTCTCGACCTACGACGGCCTGACGTGGAGCGATCCCGGTGAGGTGCAGGTGGATCACGTCGTGGCGTTGAAGGAAGCCTGGGACTCCGGCGCGAGCCGTTGGGACGCCAACCGACTGGAGGCGTTCGCCAACGACGTCGACGAACCGCGCGCCTTGCGAGTGGTGTCCGGCGAGGTCAACGGGGCCAAGGGCGCCGCCGATCCGGTGAACTGGCTGCCGCCCGACCAGGCTGCAGTCTGTCAGTACCTGGCCGACTGGGTGTCGATCAAGGCGCGCTGGGGCCTTGCGATGGACGAGTCCGAGCACGGTCGGGTACGAAACCTGTTGACCGATCGCTGCCCCGGTCAACTCGTGGCACCCTGGGTCGAGGTGCCACCTGCAGCGGCGCCCGCCCCGAACCCGCCGCCGATTCCAGCCATCGATTGCGACCCTTCCTACCCGACCGTGTGCATCCCGTCGTCGCCGCCCGATCTCGATTGCGGCGACATCACCTTCCGGCGCTTCCAGGTGCTCCCGCCAGACCCGCATCGGTTCGACGGCAGCGACAACGATGGCCTCGGATGCGAGTCGTGATCTCCGATCTCCGATCTCCGATCTCCGATCTCCGATCACAGCGCGAGTCGTTCCGGTTTCCGGCACAGCTCGCGCACAGATCGCTGGCTGCGGCGCTCCTCGTGGCCGCGGCCGCCGCGCTCGGCGCATGCGGTGGTGGCGCTGATGACCGAGCCGATGTCGCGCTGTCGCCGCTGCTGACGGTCGACCAGCTCGGCGACGGCTGGGTCGCGAGCGATCCTGGCGAGGTTGCGTTGTTGCCGGGCACGGTCGCGCCGCCGTGTCCGTTCGAGGGCGAGATCCCTGACGTCGAGGTCGTTGCCGCGGATGCCATTGAATTCCGCGACGAGGAACGCCAGATCGGCATCAACCACACCGTCGTCGAGTTGAACGGCGACACCGACACGGCGCAAGCGGCACTCGGCACCTGGGCGTCGATGGACTGTTCCGAGTCCGATGCCACCCAGCGCCCCGTCGAGGGTCTGCCGGACGACGTGTTCGGGGTGGAACTCGACACGATCGACAGCGATTTCACTCAGGCGGTGCTCGTGCGGGTCGACGGCTCGACGATGTCGTTCCTGGTCGTCACCGGCGAAAGCGACACCACGATCGACGTCGCCCGCGAGCTCGCTCCATTGATCTGAGATCGGCTCGCAAACGGATCGGCGAGACGGTTGCGTGTGTCAGAGCAGGGTCGGGCGGCCGTCGCGAACGAGGCTGCCGGACACTTCGTCGATCGCCTCGATGAGTTCCCACTCGATCCCGGTGTCCGTCTCGACGATGGCGCCGTCGAGGTGCCAGCCCCGCTGCATCATGAACAATGCCGTGCGGAGATCATCGAGTCCACAATCGCCGAGCGACCCGGTTGCCCGAGCCTCCCAGACACGACTCGGAACGATCGAGATCTGCTCGAGGCTGCCGTGAACGCCGTACGCGTCGTACGTGTGCGAGAGCTCGGCGATGGCATCGATCGACGCCCGAGGGGCGGGGACCTGGACGAGCGACGAGAAATCCACGGTCATGGTGTCGAGATCAGCGGGTGACATGTCCGTTCTTCGGCTGATGTGACGTCGTCCTCGACTCAAGAAAGTGGCTGGTCCCTCGATTGCTCTTCGGGACGAGCCGACACATCTCCGTTGCGCAGCGACATCTTCGACGGCTCGAGCAGGCGCGGGCCCATGAGCTTGGCCATCAGATGGTCACCCGAGGTCACCGGGGCGTAGCGGGGCGGGTTCGACTCGTCGGCGCACGTGGGCAGACACTCGATCACTGCATCCCAGTTCGGCTGCTGGAACCAGGCGACCGACCGCCGGCGCACCGGACCATCAGTCGTGCCAGACGGCGGCACCACGCGGTGGAGGGTGGATCGCCACCGGTCGTTCGACCATTCGGCCAACAGGTCGCCGACGTTCACGATGAATGATCCAGGACTCGGGACCACGTCGTGCCAGCACCCTGCGTCATCGCAGATCTGGAGCCCGGGTACCGGGTCGGCGAGCAGCACGGTGATGCTGCCGTAGTCGGTGTGGGCACCCATGCGCATCTGGTTCGGTTGCGGGTCGGGCGCCCCGGCACGGCGCTGGTAGTTGTTGGCGCGCATCACGGTCGGGCCCTTGTCGAGGTATCGCTCGAAGTGGTCGGCGGGCATCCCGAGCGCCACGGCTGCGGCCGACATGACCTCGTTGGCCACCCGGTCCACTGCCGTCAGGTACGCCAGCCACGTCTCCCGGAACTCCGACGGCATCGCCGGCCACACATTGGGCGCGAACAGCGTGTCGCTGCGCGCTGCGTAGTAGGGGTCGGCGAGGTCGGCGGCGGTGAGTTCGAGGCCGGCGTTGAACGCTTCGAAGAGATCGGTCGGCAGGTCCTGTTCGCCGAGCGAGTAGGCGAGTGCCTCGGATCCCTCCGGCGCGTATCCACGGTTCGCGGCACGATCCTCGACGAAGTACGCCATCTTCTCGTGCGGATCGAGATCGAAGAACGCCGCCGTGACGTCGAGCATCCGAGTGGTCAGGCCCGGGTCGACACGGTGCCCGCTGATCGACAGGAACCCCGAGGTTCGAGCAGCATGGTCGAACTGCTCCGCCACCCGCTGCCGGTCGCTGTCGTCACCCTCGCGGAACGGACGGAGATCGATCGGCTCGACACGCACGGCGCAACAATATCTGCCGCGCCGGACGCGGAACTGCGTGACGTTCGCTCAGATCCGTTCGCCGACGGCGTCGAGTAGGCCCTGCATCAGATCGTCGCCAGGTCGGTGAGCAGTGTGGCGGCAACGGCTTCCTCGTGCACGGCGAGTCGATGTTCGTTCATCGCGTCGGCAAGCCGATCGTCCCACGGTGTGGCTGCGACGAGGCCCGAAAGCGGCAAGGTCCGACGGTCGGCCAACGCAGCAAGATACGCGGCCCGGCCGAATCGCCAGGGGCTGGCGTTCCACCGAGCGATGACGAAACGAGCGATCGCCACCCCACCGACATCGAAATCGGCGTGGACACGGATGTCGCATCCCACCGAGGCGAGACGCCCCAGCAGTGTCGAGGTGACGGTCTTGGGCATGCCATCGGTGCACACCATCGGGGCGCAGTCGACACCGAGACGGTCGGCCGCCAATGCCACGATCGACGGGTTCTCGCACACCCAGACCACCCGACCGGCGAGCGCGGTGTCGTCGATCGAGCGCAGCGCCCGATTCGTCAGCCGCATCGGCTCGCCGACCGCCGACGCCGATCCGAGCACACTCGTTGCATCACCGGGCAGGTTCAGCACGAGTACCGAAGTGTTCACTGCGTCGACCTCCACGCCGAACTCGGCCCACGCCGCCCGGAGCGTCGGCGACTCGTCAGGCGACGCAGCAGCATCGGAGCCGGCATCCTCGTGTTCTCCGCTGAGCTGCAGCACGGCGTCGGCCACCAGCGTGGCGAGGACCCGGTCGCCAGCGGCGCTGCCGCCGACGTCGAGTGCGTGGGCGTCGCCGAACCACTCCGCGGCGAGCACCGCGATCGGCACGTTGCCGCCGGGTTCGCCCGCGCGGCGCGCGTCCAATCGATCGAGCAACGACTCCACAGCATCCATCACCGACTCGATGCGATCGTCGGGACCCGCAAGGTCCAAGCGGGTCAACCGGCCCCGACGATCGAGCGAGTCGATCCATCGGCGGACCCTCGGATCGTCGGCCACCCGGTGCGACAGCATCGATCCCCACAGCAGCGCTCGGTCATCGACCGCCCCCATCCGCTCGGCTTGCCGATCGCGCAGCGGCCCACCCAGGGCTTCGAGCACGGCCACGAGACCAGCCTGCGCGCGACCCGAGCGCAGCACCTCGTCGAGCTGGACGAGATCGATGTTGATCTCGTTCTTCGACGGTCGACGCCGACCGAGCAATCCGCACAGAGAGACCACCTCGTCGTCGGTCAGTTCGACGAGTTTGATCGACCGCCGCTCGAGGCTGCCGGGACGCCGCTCGAGCCGTTCGCGCAGCGTCGACCACAACGTCACGAGATCGGGGCGATCGAGATCTCGGATCGCGTCGATGTTCACGTCTCGGCACCGCTCCATTGGATTCGTTGCGCGAACACCCCTGGTGTCGGCGGTTTGCGGGTCAGGTCGTACACGACCAGGTCGGGGACCTGTCCGTAGAAGCCCCAGAACTCATGGCTGGTCAGGATCACATCGAGATCGAGTTGTACGAGGAGACCCATCAGGCGACCGCGCATGTCGTCGTCGATGCCGGCGAACGCCTCGTCGAGGGCGATGAGGCGCGGCCCGTGCACCGCCCCACTGGAGTAGTGGGCAGCAGCCGACGCGAACAGCGGAAGATGGAGCACGGTTGCAGCTTCGCCTCCCGACAAACCCTTGAAGTACTGGCGGGTGACCTGCTGGCGACCGCCACCAGCCGACCGCACGAAGAACGTGAACGAATGCCACGAGCGGTAGTCGAGCGCCGAGGTGAGTACCTCGACGAAACTACGTCCGGCGTCGGCTGCTCGGCGGGCCGCTATCTGCTCGCTGAAGAACGCCCGGAGCGTCTCTCGCTGTTCTGGCCCCATCGCATCGGGACTGAACCGGAGCGTCTTGACCGCGCTACGCAGCCGGGGATCGTCGGTGTCGACGTCCCACTTCAACTCCACCTTCATCCCGCTCGACGTGGGCGCTTTCGCCATCTCGGCGTTGATCGTCTGCTGGAAGTGATCGGCCTGATAGAGCAACTCGCGCAACGCGTCGCCGACGCGGGCCAGCAGGTGCGTCTCGAAGATCTCGCGCTCACGGTCCGACAGCAGCAGCTCCAGACGGGCGTGCTCGTCGCGCAACCGGCGCGCCAGCGCACCGATGGGGACGTCGCCGTCGACGGTGCCGACCCGGATGACGTCGAAGCCGTCGAGCTTCGGCATGCTCGGATCGTGACCGGCACGCAGGCCGTCGAGCAGGATCGTCCGGTGCGCCTGCTCCATCTTGTTGGTCGCGTCGTCGGCGATCTCGGTGACGTCGGCCAGCACCGCTCGGGCGGCATCGAACGGGTCGGCATCGGTGTCGACACCGTCGATGACGAGCACGTCCGCGACCTCGCTGGCGCACACCGTCGCCATGGCATGGCGGGAACGTTCGACGTCGCCCGACATCTCTGCGGCCCGAGCAGTGAGCTGCGCCCGCCGTTCGTCGAGTCGGGCGACATTCGCCTGTGCGTCGCCGAGCTCGTGGCGAACGGCACGCTCATGTCGTTTGGCGTCGTCGAGCGACCGTTTGGCTGATGCCAACGACTCGACGGCGGCCTGGGCATCAGCGCCGACATCGTCACGAAGACGTTCGAACCGCACTGTCTCCTCGGCATGGTGATCGACCGCCTCGACACAGCGACGCCGTGCTGCGTCGCTCGCCGCGATCGCCTCGGCGAGGGCGTCGGCGGCACGGGTGACCGCCCCGTAATATTCGTGGAGGAGCCGCCGACCGTCGAGCACCGATCGTTGATGGCGCTGGCAGTCAGCGAGTAGATCCCGCACGCTGCGCAGCGCTGAATTCTCGGTCGGGAGCCCGATTGCCGTGGCCCGCCGGTGCAACTCGCTCGAGGCCTGGTCGGCGATTTCATCGGCGATTTCGGCGGCCGCTGCGGCCGCGGCTTCGCGCTCGTGGGCGTCGCTCACCAGCGTCGAGCGACGGAACAACTCGACGCTCGCGCCACGTACGGCATCCTGACTGGGCCGGTCGGCGCGCAGGGCATCGAGGGCTTCGGCGAGCGAGGCCAACTCCTTGACGTGGCGTTCGGCGATCATCGACTCGTCCCTGGCCGACGCCAACCGGCCGGCGAGGTCGGCGAGCAACGCAGCGCGACGCTGCTCGCGGGCTTCGTGCCCGATGAACTCGGCGCGTTCCTTGATGTATCGACCTCGCAACGGACCGAGCTGCCACGAGCCGTCGCGACCGATGCGCACGATGTCGGAGTCGAGCGGGATGGAACGCAGCGCACGCTCGATGAGCGATGCGTCGAGGTCGGCGGTCGGCACGGCGACCAGCACGTCGGCAAGCGTTGGGCCTCCGGCTGCCAGGCTCCCGGCTGCCAGGCTCCCTGCTGCCGGATCGACCGCGTCTTCACCGCCGGGCACCACGATGGCAGCGTCGAGCGCGCCGTCCACCGACGGCATCAGGCGGGCGTCGAGCAATCCGGACGCATCCAGCGCCGCTTCGAGGCCCGCCCGGTCGGCGTCGGCGACATCCGGTGCGAAGTCGGCGCACACGTACAGCGGCACCCCGCTGCGGTCGGGATCGCTCGCGTCGGGGCGGGTCGGATCAGGTGCCGGGCCGGGGTTCGGTTCGTGGGTCACCCGCTCGCGTTCGGCGACCAGGACATCGACAGCGTCGGTTGCGGCGCTCGCCACGGCCGCGGCCCGCTCGATGCGCGAGCGCAACGTCGATTGGATCTCCACGAGGTGACGGTCGAGCGCCCGGTCGACCTGCTCGTCGTCGAGGCTGAGACCAGCGATCACATCGGCCACCATCGCGTGCGATGTCGTGCGGTCAGCTGCGGTTCGGCCAGCCGAGCCGACCGCCCCGACCACCCCGGCCAGATCGGCCAGATCGGCCAGATCGTCGAGCCGGACCGACCAGACCTCGATCGCATCGGTGAACGCAGCCAATTCCTGCGCCAGCCGGGCCGCGGCCTCGGCTTCGGCGGCGGAGGCAACACGTCGGCGCTCGATGTCGGCGACGTGTGCTGCGGTGGCCCGTTCGGCGTCGGCCGTTGCAGCCGACGAGCGGTCGGCGAGCGCCTCGATCTCGTCGACCTCGACGCGTCGAGTGGCGACGGCCGCTGTCGCCTGCTCGCCGTCGAAGCCGTCGAGCCCACCGAGCGCCATCGCCGGGAGTCCCGCCGCTGCCGAGCTGTGCTGCCAGTCGCCGAGCGCCGCGAGCGAGTCGGCCTCCGCACGCGCCGCACGGTCTACCGCTTCCTGCTCGGCAAGAGCAGCGTTGGCATGGCGGGTCTCGGCAGCGGTCTGGTCGGCGGTCGCCTGCTGCGCCGAACTCAGCGCGCTGGCGACCGCCCGCTCGACCTCGGAGAGCGCTGCCGCACTCTGGAACGCGGGCGAGACCTGAATCGTCTCGATCTCGGTGTCGAGGCGCACCTGGTTCCGCTGGTTGTCGTCGAGCTGCGTCTCCGACTCGGTGGCCCGAGTGGCGGCGGCCTCGCGTTCGACAACGGTGGTGCGTTCGTCGCGGGTCACCCGGTCGAGTTCGCGGCGGGCGTCGTCGAGATCACGCGCTCGCGTTCGAGCAACGCCGAGCAGATGCTGGCGGTAGATCGGCAGGAACCGTTCGACCGCGTCGAGAGCACCGGTGACACCGTCGAGTTCGTGGGCCATCGCATCGAGATCGTCGAAGCTGTGGGCCACGTCGGCGATCAGATCGGCGTCGAGTTCGGCGAGACCCGACGACAGAGCGAACGACAGGTGGTCGGTATCGAGCTTGCCGGCGAGGTGCGGTCGACGCAGGGTGAGCAACAGGTCGAGCAGCGTCCGGCTCCGGCCTGGGCCGAGACCGAACAGCGCCCGGTCGACACCGGCGCGGTACTCCTCGGCGGTCGAGAAGATCTCGCCGTCGTCGTGCAGGCTGGCCGCCAGTTGCTTCGCCGACTTGGGGGTGTCGTCGAGATGCAGCTCGAAGTCGTGTCCGACCTGTTGGGGCGTCACGAAGAACCAGGCATTGGCATCGCGTTGTTGAGTGGCTCGGGCCCCGATCCCGATCGTGACGTACTCGGTCGACTCGGCGCCGCCGGCTTCCGATTCGGCCGCGCCGCCTCCGACGGGCCGGGCGAACTCCATCCAGACGTAGCCGGTCGCCGAATCGTGGCGGTACCGGCCACCGGCCGACTCGTCGTCACGCCCGAGCAGCAGCGATTTCATCGAGCGCCCGCCACCCATTGGATCCATCCGCGTCGCACTCATCACCCCGTCGAACACGAACGGGAACAGCAGCGACAACGCGTTCGACTTGCCCGACCCGTTCCGGCCGCGCAGGACGAGTCGGCCGTCACCGAAGTCGAAGACCTGATCGTCGTACTCCCAGACGTTGAAGATTCCGGCTCGGTTCGGCGTCCACCGGCTCATGCGAACAGAGTCTCCTGGGTCGAGGAGGCGGGGGCAGACATGGCTGGTTGCGCTCGGTAGCGGGCGGCCGCGGCGGCCACCTCGTAGCGCACGTGACCGGATCCGTCGGCGACTCGGCGCAGGAGACCGACCCGACCCAGTAGATCGAGGCAATCGCGCCGGAACCGCTGGGGCTGCTCGCGAGAGGTCGCCGCGAATCGGGCTCCGTAACGTTCGACGACGCCATGCCAAGCTGCGTCGGCAACATCGACCGACAGTGACCGGATCGCGCCCTCGGCAAGGGCGTCGTCGTCACCTCCGGCGTCGACCTGCGCGCCGAGCATCGCGTCGAGCCAGAGGAGCGCAGCATGAGCGACCGAGTCGGAGCCGGGGAAGCGGACACCACCGAGCGGTTCGACGGTGGTGTCGATCAGGGCCATCCCCTCGGCGCGCAGCTCCACGTCACAACCCGTCAGACGGATGATGTTCTCGGCCTCCCGGCGCCGGTTCTTCCACGCCAACTCGACCTCGTCGGCGTCGAGGTCCGCCAACACGACGACTGGCTGATCGATCAGCCGTCGGTTGAGACGCTGGCGGGCCTCGCGGCTGCGCGCCTCCATCGACGACGGCCTCGGCGCTGCGACGAAATCGCCGACCGTCTCGACCTCGCGCAGGATGCTGGGCGACGCCACGAGACACGACGCCGCCGCGTCACGGTCGACGTCGAACAAGACCTGACCGTCACGCACGAGCGTCTCGACATCACCGTCGCGAACCGTGAGCACACCCAATTGCTGCAACACCTTGACCGCTTCGCTGAACCCCTTTCGTTGCGGGAAGTCGGTCGAGTCGAGCGCAAGCCGCTCGTCGCCACGACTGCGCTGCTCGATCCGTTCGACGAGTTCGGTGGCCAACACCTGGGTTCCCGGTTCCTCGAGCGCGGCGAGCACCAGCGCGAAGTAGACGTAACCCCATTGCGACAGCAGTCGACCGTTCGGGAGGCGGGCACCGCGATGGCTGGTGACCGACGTCGGGCGACGCAGCAGCCGAGCCGCGCTGCGGCTCACGTCGAGGCGGTAGCCGAGTTTCTGGCCGAACTCGGTTCGCAGCACCGACTCCCACCGTCGAACCAACGTGAACCGCTCGGAATCGGCAGCGGTGATCAGTGGTGTGTGCAACAGCATTCGTGCAGCGCGTTGGAACTCGTCGAGTTGATGCGGCGGCAGGTTGATCGCGAGGCGGGCACTCACGGAGCTGTCACCGCCAGTTCGCACCGAGACAGCCGGACCGTGCCCATCGGTGCTCGCAGCTCGGTGTCGTGGTCGGCCGAACGCAACCGGATCACCGCATGCGGTGTTCGGACCGTGGTGTCGAAGCGCTCGGCCGCCTGGCGCCCCGACAGTGCCCGGTCGAGGTAGCTCAACAGGATCGGCCAGGTGCTCGGATCGACCGTGGTGTTCTCGAGGTCGATCGTGACGAGGCGCTGGGCAGCGCTGGAGTGTTCGTGCTCGCTGCGTTCCTGCTCGGCAGCGAGCGCCTGCTTCATTGCTGAGTAGTCGTGTCGGCGGCCCGTTCGGCCAGGCGCCGCACGCCGTCCGTACTCGCGCAGGCTCACGGGCACATCGACCGGGTCGACCGTCCACCAGCTCGGGAATCGACCGTCGAGGTCGGGATCGTGGACCGCCACCCCGAGATGCGCCGTGGGCGAGAGCCCGAAGGCGACATCGAACAGCTCGTGGGCCTCGTCGTTGCTCGCGCAGCTGGCGAACCAGGCCGCGGTGGCCTGGAGTTCCGAGGCCCGGTTCACCGGCCGGGTCGCCTGTTCGGTGAGTCGACGCAGCAGGGTGAGCAGCTCACGGATCGCCAGCGTCGTCGCGCCGACGAGAGCGTCCGCTTCGGAGCGCACGACGCGGCCGGCGACGAACCAGTCGAGCATGCCGTCCCACCGTCTCGCCCAGCCCTCGGCCGACCCGAACAGCCCGGTCGAGTCGTCTCCGTCGGCCGCAAGCGCGAGGAGTTCGTCGCGATGCTCGGCGTCGAGCGCGAGGAGGTGTCGGCTGATCAGCGAACGGTTGCGAACGAGGTCGTCGTGGAAGTCCTGCAGGTAGGCGATCAGTTGATCCTTGTAGAGGAGGAACACGTGGTCGTCGAGACGGTCCTCGCGGGCGATGCGGTTGATCGTGGCGTAGAACTCGCGCGCGTTGGCAGCCAGGTCGGCAATGGCGAGATCGAGATCGCGCAAGCGGAGATACACGCGAGTGGCGTCGGCGACGGTGATCGCCGTCTCCAGGTCATCGAGAGCGTCGCGGATCTGACGGAACATCGCCCGCTGCAGCGAGCCGGCCTCGTCGGTCGCATCCAGCACCAGCCGAATGGATCGCAGCGTGGCTTCGCCGATCGGGGTGAGCTCCCACAGTTCGTGGCGTTTCAGGTACTCCTCCACCGACGTCGCACGGAACGACGGGTCCTGCACCCAGTCGACGCAACGCCACTCGCGTAACTGATCGAGCGCCGGGCGCAACGTTCGATCGCTGAGTTCTCCGATGTCGTTCACGATCGGGCTGTCGGCGAGGCGGCGACGGATCTCGCCGGTGCGCAACTGCAAATGGTACGCGGCCTTGGCCTCGGCGAGCGCCACAAGGACAGCTGCATACAACGGGCTCTGCTCGGACGACGCTGCACGGAGCGCGGTGAGCCGCTCGCGCTCTTCGAGGCTGAGCGGCTCGTCGAGCAGCGACGGCCGTCGACCTGGCGGGTTCGGCTGCGGTGCCGAGGCCGCCTCGCTGGTCGACGAGTCCACCGGCAGCGGTTCGAGGGGAGTCGACGTCACCCACCGCATGGTATTCGACCGTCGCCGTCGTCCCTATTGACCTGTCGGCTCCACCCCTCTCCCTGTCGGAAATTTCTCTTTCGCGCTTGCCGTCACCCACTGCAGCCACATGAGCGAACCTCGACGCGTCGAGCGTCCCCACCCACATCCGCCCATCACATCGTCGCCGTGCAGGATGCTGACCTCGCCGAGATGGGAGTGCAGCCCGACAGCCGGGCACGGGCGATCGGCACATGGCCGAGCGACGATGCGCTGCCGTGGGCGACGATGCGACGGCCTCGCCTGACGGGTGGGTGCGGGTGGGTGCGGGTGGGTGCGGGTGGGTGCGGGTGGGGACTCCGCCGGCGACGATGGTTCAGATCCGCTCGCCGAGGGCGTCCAGTAGGCCCTGCATGCCGCCTAACGTGACCACCCGAAATTCTTCGGCGGCGGCCACGCCGTACTTCGCCCCGACACCCTCACTGCCTGCTCGCAACAACCGCGGCAACACGTCGGCGACGTCGCCGGCGGCGAGCGCGTTCTCGACAGGCGGAAGCCGCCAGCCGCCGGTGTCTGCTTGCATCCGGAGTTGGTTGAAGAAATTCAGCATCATCGTGCGGTGGCAGCACCCAGCGGCGATCTTGCGGTCGAGTGTGGCGGTGATGTCGACCACGTCGGTGACGTCGATCACCCGCCGGCCGAAGTACCAGCGCTCGAAGCAGCCGTGTGGGGCGAGCGGCTGGCCGGTGTGAGCCGAAACGTCGTCGAAGTGCTCGGGGTGGTGGAGATCGAACTGGCTGGTCCAGAACGACTCGTCGACCGCGCGGGCCACGACCATGTGATCGAGGTTGTCCTCGCCGTACATCGCATACGGATCGAAGGAGACCAACGCATACGGCCGGTACGTACGCACGGAATGGATGATCCGTTCGCGCAACTCGACCGTGGAGACGTCGCCGAGCGTGTCGGTCGGGTAGCCATATTCGACGATCTCGTGTGCGCCGAGAATCGTTGTTGCATCCTCGAATTCCTTGCGATTCGAAGCCATCGTCGATGTTTCGTCGGAGCCGACCGAGTCCCATCGATCGTCGGTGACCCGCACCACCACGACCCGCCACCCGGCGTCGGCCCACATCGCGACCGTGCCACCGAGGAACAGCGCCACGTCGTCGGCGTGGGCGACCACCAACAGCACCACGCGACCCTCGCCCGGCTCGATCGTGCGCACCGTTGTCGCCATCGCCCGGACGGTAACCGATCCGCGGCGCCATCGATACAGGATTCGGGCGATGAGCAACTCGGCGATCCCCGGCGGCACGCCCACGCGTACCGAGCGGTACCCACCGTGGCCGGACTTCGACGACAGCGAACGCTCGAACCTGCTGGTCAACGTGCTTCCCGTCCCGGTCGACGTCGAACTCGGCAACGCTGAGTGAACTTGCCACCACCCTGGGCGGTGAATACTGGGCGAACGTGGAATGAATGCTTCGCGAACGGAGAAGTTGCGGCTCGATCAGGTGAGGCCGAACGCGTTGTCCAGGATGTCGGAACGCTCCTGGCGCCCGGCGATCTCGTAGAACTCGTCGAGGTGGTTGACGTCCTGCCCACCGCTCGCCATCACCCGCACCGGATGGGCACCGGCCGCAAGATGCATCAGATCGAAGAAGTGACAGCACTTCTCGACCAGGGTGCCGCCGGTGTTACGGGTGAAGCGGTTCCAGTCACCCACCTTCTTCAGGAACGGGTTGCGATGCTCGCGGATCGACACCATCCGTGTCGTGCCGCACACCCAGGTCGCCAGCTGTTCGAGCATCGTGGCCGGCGTGGGCATGTAGCGGTACTGCAGGCCCATCCAGGTGATCGCGTCACGATCGGCAGCGGCATCGACCACCCGCTTGCAGTCGTCGACGGTGGTGCACAGCGGCTTCTCGATCAGCACGTGCTTGGCGGTCGCCAACGCGTCGACGAGCACGGCTGCGTGGGTGTGGTTCGGTGTGGTGATGATCACCACATCGACGTTCGGATCGGCGAGCAGGTCGCGATGATCGGTGTAGACGCGGTGCGCTCCTTCGCCGTCTCGCCGCTGGGCCCGACGGCCACGCATCCCAAGCCCCACTCGATGCTGCTCGCCACCGGATCGGCCAACGCCACCACCTGCGCACCGTCGATGTGGTTGAGGTCGAGGATGTGCTCGCCTCCCATCATCCCGCTCCCGATGACCCCGTACCTGATCGTCTCGCTGCTCACGGCCACAACGGTACTCCCCGGCGATTCCATCGATCAGTGCGCGAGGGGTTCCGGAAACCGGCACTGATCGCGCACTCATCGATGGATGGACGATCGAAGTTCCCTCCCACTGGCCTGATCGCCCACTGGCCTGATCGCCCACTGGCCTGATCGCCCACTGGGAGGTATGCAACTACGCAGTCTCGATGCATGGGCGACGGCACACCATGGGGTGATCTCGATGGAAGCGAGCGGACTGAGCCGGTCGAGCTGGTACCGGGCGATCCGGGCGGGTCAACTCGATCAGCTCCATCCGGGAGTCGCCCGGCTCCACGGTACGCCAGGCACTGCTGAACAGCGGATCATCGCCGCAGTGCTCGCTGTTGGAACGCCAGCGTTGGCGTCACACCGATCAGCGGCGTACCTGTGGGGAATCGAGCGTCCAGCTGACGACCCGGTCGACGTGATCGTCGTCGGGCGTCGGCGACTTCCCGCACTCGACGCAGTGGTCATCCATCGGCCGAAGGATGTCGAGCGACTCACTCCGCAGCGGCGCAGCAACATCGCCTGTACCAACATCCTGCGCACCCTCCTCGACCTCGGAGCCGTCGACCGACGAGCCGTGCCGGACGCAGTGGGCCACGCGATCGCCCGCCACCACATCACCCTGGCGACGTTGGAGACCGTGGTGATCCAGCATTCCGAACACGGCCGAGCCGGGATCGTGGCTCTCCGCGACGCCGTCGACGACTGGGCCATCGATCACAAGCCGACCGACTCGCTCCTCGAGACCACGATGCAGCGACTGATCACCCGGCATTGCCTTCCACCCGTCGAGTTCCACCCCATCATCGACGGCTACGAGGTCGACTTCCGGGTGATCGGGACGCCCGTGATCCTCGAATGCGACGGCTGGGCCTACCACGGACTGCAGCGCACGACGTTCGAACGTGACCGCGACCGCGATGCCGACCTGATTGCTGCGGGTTGGATCGTCGTGCGCTTCACGTACCGAGCCGTCACCGCGCGGGCGAAGGCCACCGCCGACCGGATCGCCGCCGCTGTCGCCCGCTGGTCCTGAGAGTCGCTCTCCCCTCCCCAGCGATCAGTGCGCGAGACGTTCCGCTTTCCGAAACAACTCGCGCACTGATCGTAGGGAGCACCCGGGACGCGTATCGTGGGGCGAGTGACCGACCTGCTGATCGAATCGACCGAGCTCGAGCATCAGCTGCGCAGCGCACTGCCGACCGACGTCGACTACGCCTCGGCCCGCTTCGTCGACGAACGCGCCGAGCACCTGAGCGTTCGCCGCAACCAGCTCGAGCCGATGTTCACCGAGTACGACACCGGCGTGATGATCACGATCTGGAATGGCGGCGGCCTCGGGTACGCGGCAACGACCGACCTCAGCGAATCCGGCCTCGCCGCCGCCGTCGAACGTGCCCGCTACTGGGCGGGCATCACCGCCGGCGCGATGGTCACCACTGCCGCTCCGACCAGCCACGCCGTCGGCACCTACGTGTCGCCGGTGGAGGTCACGTGGGACACGCTGCCGTTGAACGACCGCCTCGAACTGCTCCAGCAGCAGTCGCAGCTACTCGGCATCGACGATCGCATCGTCAACTGGGGTGCCTCGCTCGTTCGACGTGACGTCGACCAACTGCTGCTCACTGCGTCACGCAGCGGCGACACCGGACGCATCGAGCAGCGGTTCCGCTTCGTGTACCCGAGCCTCAGCGCCACCGCGAACGAGGGCACCAACACCCAGACCCGCACGTTCGGCGCGCACGCCTTCTGTGGGCAGGGCGGCGCCGAGGTGCTCGGGCGCTACGGCTTCGGTGACGCCGCCAGCCGAATCGCCGAGGAGGCCCTCGAACTCCTCACCGCCCCCAACTGCCCGACCGGCGTGATGGACGCGCTCCTCGCCCCCGATCAGATGATCCTGCAGATCCACGAGTCGATCGGCCACCCGCTGGAGCTCGACCGGATCCTCGGTGACGAACGCAACTACGCGGGCACCAGCTTCGTCACCCCCGACATGTTCGGCAGCTACCAGTACGGCTCCGAATTGCTGAACGTCACCTTCGACCCCACCGTGCCCGGCCAGCTCGCCTCGTACGGATTCGACGACGACGGCACCCCCGCCGAACGCCAGCACCTCATCGAGAGCGGCATCTTGGTTCGCGGCCTCGGCGGCACCGTGTCGCAGGAACGCAGCGGCCTGCCCGGCGTCGCCAACTCGCGCGCCCAGAACTGGAACCGACCGCCGATCGACCGGATGGCGAACCTCAACGTCGAGCCGGGCGACTCGACCGTCGACCAACTGATCGGCTCGATCGAGCACGGTGTGTACCTGCACACCAACAACTCGTGGTCGATCGACGACAGTCGCAACAAGTTCCAGTTCGGCTGCGAGTACGGCCAGCGCATCGAGAACGGCGAGATCGTCGGCGCCGTCCGCAACCCCGGCTACCGCGGGATCTCGTCGACGTTCTGGCGCAGCCTCTCCGGCGTCGCCGACCGCGACAGCTTCACCGTGATGGGCACCCCCAACTGCGGCAAGGGCGAACTCAACCAGGTGATCGGCACCGGCCATGCCTCCCCAGCGTGCCTGTTCTCGAACATCGACGTCTTCGGAGGCGAGGAATGAGCAGCGAGAGCGGCGTCGCGAACCACGATCAGGGGTACTTCGACGAGTTGGTCACTGCGGCCACCGGCACCTTGACCGGCGACGAGGTCCTGCTGGCCAACATCTCGGGTGAGCGCACCGACTTCATCCGCCTCAACAATTCCGAGGTCCGCCAAGCCGGCACCGTCGACCAGCGCACCCTCACCGTCGACCTGGTCGACGGCCAGCGCCACACCGGCGGCAGCATCCGCCTGTCGGGCGAGCGCAGCCTCGACGACGCCCGACTCGCTGCACTGCTCGCGCAGCTGCGAGAGCAGCGGACGTTCGTGGCCGACGATCCGTTCCTGCTCTACAACACCGAGCCCTCCTCCACCGAGCGCGTCGAGCGAGGCTCGATCCCGGACCCTGATACGGCGCTCGCCAAGATCCGCTCGGCCGGCAAGGGCCGCGACCTCGTGGGGATCTACGCATCGGGCGACACATTCCAAGGCTTCGCCAACAGTCTCGGGCAGCGCAACTGGTTCCAGTCGTCGACGTTCAACCTCGACTGGTGCTTCTACCTGCACGCCGACAAGGCCGCGAAGAACCTGTACGCCGGATTCGAGTGGGACGACGCTGCGTTCGCCGCCAAGGTCGACTGGTCGGCACGTCAGGTGAAGGCGCTCGAACGTGATCCGATCAGCTTGTCGCCCGGCGAGTATCGCACGTATCTGGCGCCGCGGGCGATGGAGGAGCTGTTGCAGCTCTGGTCGTACTACGGGGCGTTCGGACTGCGGGCGCACGAGACCAAGCAGACGCCACTGCTCAAGATGCTCGTCGAGGGCACCACGCTGTCGCCGCTCGTGAACATCAGCGAGGACACCGCCCACGGCGTCGCTGCGAACTTCCAGTCGGCAGGCTTCCTGCGTCCCGACGAGGTGCCGCTGATCGTCGAAGGCGCCTACGCAAAGACCCTGGTGTCGCCCCGTTCGGCCCAGGAGTACGGCGTACCCACCAACGGCGCCGTCGGCCACGAGTACCCCCAGTCGCTGGCCATCGCACCCGGCACGATCCCCACCGATTCGGTCGGCGACGCGCTCGGCAGCGGGCTGTTCGTCGGCAACCTCTGGTACACGAACTTCTCCGACCAAGCGGCATGTCGCACCACCGGCATGACACGCTTCGCCACGTTCTGGATGGACGACGGCGAGATCGTCGCCCCGGTCAACGTGCTGCGCTTCGACGACACCGCGTACCACCTGCTCGGCGATCAGCTCGAAGGCCTCACCGACACCGCCGAGGTACTGCTCGACACGTCCACCTACGAACGGCGTTCCACCGACAGCGCCCGCTTGCCCGGCGCACTCGTCGGTGCCATGCGCTTCGTACTCTGATCACCGAGCAGTCGTCGTCGGGTGAGCCGCCGGCTCAGTTGCGGTCGCTCGGGTTTCCGATGTCGTCGCGCTCGTGCCCGAGGATCGTGTCGACCGCGGAACCGACCGTCGGAGCGAACCGTTCGGGACCGAACCGGTTGGCCAGACCGTGGCGCGCGAGGCGGTCCTTGACGGGGTCTTTCATCTCGGCGATCACGAAATTGACCCCCGCCCGGGCGAGGTAGTCGTCGACGGCCACCAGTTCGTCGATCGCCGTGGAGTCGATCGATGTGATCGGCTCCGCAGCGAGCACCAGGTGTCGCGGTCGCGGCTCGGAGGTGGCGACCGTGCGCAGGAAGTGACCGAAGATGCCGGCGTTGGCGAAGAACAGCGGGGCATCGAAGCGCGCAATGGCAATCCCATCGACCCGCTCTCCTTCAGGGTTGCGGCTCAGGTCGTGGTAGCCGCGAAGGTTCGGGACCTGACCCAGTTCGGCTCGATACGGCCGCCATGCGTTGTTCGTGAATGCCACCACCGACAGCGCAATGGCGATCACGATGCCCTGGAGCACGCCGATCAGCACGACCCCGGCGAACGCAGCGATCGAGAGCAGACCGTCGATCGGCTCGATCCGCACGAGTCGCAGCACTTCGGGTACCTCGATCAGGCTCGCCGCCGCCAGGATCACCACCGCTGCAAGCGTCGACGACGACAAGAAGCTCGTCAGGTTCGGCGTCACGACGACGAATGCAACGAGCAGCAGCGCACCGATCACGCCGACCAGCTGGGTGTGCGCACCTGCCTGCTCGGCCACCGGCGTTCGCGATGTCGAGCCCGAAACCGGGAACCCGCCCAACGCGCCGCTGGCCGCGTTGGCCAATCCGAGCCCGCGCATCTCGGCGCTGCCGTCCACGGTCTCCCCGTGGCGGGCGGCGAACACCCGCGACAGCACGCCGGTGTCGGCAAACGCGATGAGCGCGATGCCGAGCGCCGGCCCGATCAACGATGTGACGTCACTCCATGTGAGTCCGCCGAGCGCCGGCGCCGGCAGACCGGTAGGCAGCGAGCCGACCACCGGGATCTCGTCGCGCCATCCGAACACGGCAACGAGCAGCGTCGAGCCGACAACGGCCACCAGCACACCCGGCACCCTGCTGCCCGCGATCCTCGAGCCGAGGATCACAACGATCGATCCGAGCCCGATCGATGCCGCTGTCGGATCAACTTGCCCATTGGCGAGACCCACGATCACGCCGCGAACATCGCCGAAGAACGTATCGGAGGACGCCGAGAAGCCGAACAGTGCGGGCAGCTGCCCGACGATCACGAACAGCGCAACACCGTTGAGATAACCGATGCGGATCGGCTTCGACAACAGGTCGGTCACGAATCCGAGACGGAACACGGCACCGATCACGAGGAGGCCTCCCATCAGGATCGCGAGGACGCCTGCCAGTGCCACCGCCCGGTCGGGATCGCCGGCGGCCAGCGGCAGGATCGCCGCCCCGATGATGGGCGCCAACGACGAGTCGGGCCCGAGCACCAGGATCCGCGACGGCCCGACCACCGCATACACCAGCAACGGCACGATCGTGGCGTAGAGCCCGGTCACCGGCGGCAAGCCCGACACCTGGGCGTAACCGATCCCCGCCGGGATCAGCAGCGCCGTCAGCGTGACGCCTGCAATCACGTCGTCGCGAAGCCACTTGCGCTCGTAGTGCGCGGCGACGCCCACTCCGGGAAACCAGTTCTGCACTGCATCGCGCACGTGCATGTTCTACCCCTCCCACCATTGCCGCCGTCGGTTGCGGGTCCCGATCGTCACCGGTACGGTCGACGTCGTGAGCGGTTCGCCGCACGCGCTCATCCGCCCCCACCACTGGAGATCACCATGAAGAAGCTGCTTTTCCTCCTCGCGATCATCGGTGCCGCCGCTGCGGCCGCCACCGCATTCAAGCGCGAAAGCGCCAAGTCCAGCCCCAAGCCCAGCGTGAAGAAGGCTCCCAACACGGCGACCAACACGGCGACAAGGGCCCAGAGTGCCGCCAAGGACAAGGTGGAGCCGGCCGCCGAGAAGGCTGTCGACACAGCGAAGGACGCCGGGTCCGACGTGGCCGACACCGCCTCCGATGCAGCTGATGCGGCTGATGCGGCTGGCGACACCGTCGATGCCGCCAAGGACGCCGCCAGCAACTGAACGGGCATCGAGCGCCATGATGGCGCCATGACGATTCGACTGATCGGTGCGGGTCTCGGGCGGACCGGCACGATGTCGCTCAAGCTCGCCCTCGAACAGCTGCTCGGCGGCACCTGCCATCACATGATGGAAGTGTGGGGTCACCCCGACGAGGTACCCGTGTGGAACGTCGCCATGCACGACAGACCGGTCGACTGGCACGCGCTGCTCGATGGCTACTCGGCGATCGTCGACTATCCGGGCGCCGCCGTGTGGCGTGAACTCGCCGACGCCTTCCCCGACGCTCCCGTGCTGTTGTCGACCCGCTCGTCGGCGCAAGCGTGGTACGACAGCGCCTCGGCGACGATCTTCCAGACGTCGGAATGGGAGGCCACCGATGATGCCGGGCGACGGGTGGGGACCGTTGTGCGCTGCGCTCGGAGTGCCGGAGCCCGACGAGCCGTTCCCGCACACGAACACCCGCGAAGAGTTCCGCGCCCGAGCAGGCATGGACGACTGACCACGACCATCATCGGGTCATGACTGCCGACACGTTCCCACCTGGATTCTTCGATCGCAGCGACGAGTCGGGTGACGGCCGGTTCTACGCCGTCGACCGGCTGCTCACCCACATCGACGACGGCGCCATCGTCGCGGTCACCGAGCTGTACGACGAACTCGGGCTGTCCGGTGACGTGCTCGACATCTGTTCGTCGTGGATCTCGCACTTCTCATCGCCGCCCCGACGGCTCGTGGCGCTCGGCATGAATGCAACGGAGCTGGCAGCCAACGATGCCGCCAGCGAATGGTTGGTGCACGACTTGAACATCGACCCCTCGCTGACGTTCGATGACGCCTCGTTCGACGCCGTGACGTGTTGCGTCTCGGTCGACTACCTCACTCGGCCACTCGAAGTGTTCGCCGAGGTGGCACGTGTCCTCAGGCCGGGCGGATCCTTCGTGTGCACGTTCTCGAACCGGTGCTTCCCCACCAAAGCGATCCGTGGATGGCTGTCGACGAACGACGAGGGTCGTTGCGCGATCGTGAGCGCCTACTTCGAACTCACCGACGGCTTCGACGAACCCATCGTGCAACTGCGCAACCCCGGCGCCCGCGGCGACCCGCTCTACGCCGTCTGGGCCCGTTCGATCGCCGCCAACAACTCGGCCGGCTGATCGGTTCCGATCCGGAACACCCTGCCCGACCGCAGCGTCAGTTCGATCGCGTCGCTGCCGGCGATGTTGAACATCCACCCGTTGCGGATCTTGCGGATTCCCCAGCCGTGTCCCCACGAGTTCTGGACGTGACGCGCCGCAATGACGTCGTCGAGTTCGATTCGGCGACGGGGCCAGCCCGATCTGAATGCTGTCGTCACCGCGTCGTCGTCGACCACGACGGTCAGTCCAGTGCCAGCGACACCGGTCGACATCAATGCACCGCACAAGACGAAGTACCAGCCGGCGCCCGAGCCGAGGTCATCGATTGCGGACAGCCCGCCGACGACGAGGAACCCCCCGAAGGCAACGACGAACCACATCAACATCGAGCTCTGCACTCGTCGGTAGGTCATCTCGCCAACTCTGCCACACCCCTCGTTCACACTGGTCACAGGCTTCGCCACCCGCCGGGTGGCAACCATTCCAGAGAGCACGAGGAGTACGACATGTTGGTCCTGATCGCCACGAACGAACTGCAGGGAACGATCCCCGACGACTACAGCTTCACCGTCGAGGGCGAGTTGGTCACGCCGCTCGGCGCCGAGTGCTCCTCGGGCGAACGGTGCGGTTGCAACCGAGGGTTCCCCGGATTGGCCAGCAGCTTCGCCACCACCACGGCGATGGTGGTCGATCGCCCCGGCGTCGCCGAGGGCGACCTGCGAGATGCCGTGTTCGACTGGCTCGACCGGTCCGGCTGGATCGATCTGTTCGAAGAGACCGCCAGGGAGCGCTCGGACGCCAGCGACGACCTGTTCGATCCCGGCGACGACGTCGACGACCTGATCGAGGCGATCATCGACGAACACGTCGACTGCATCCACGAGATCTGCTCCACCCATCCGCTGGGGACCGTGGTGGTCCGCCGCGGCACCCGGGTGATGACCCGCTCGTACCCGACCGCTGCCTGATCGATGGGACAAATCATCTATTCTACCTTTCCACCTGTTGAGGTACCATGGCGTCCATGGTATTGAGCATCAAGAGCGCCGAAGCCGACGAACTCGCCCGCGAGCTGGCACGGGTGACCGGTGAATCACTCACCGACGCCGTCACCGTGGCGCTGCGGGAGCGTCTCGAACGCCAGCGCCACGACCGCTCGGACCTGGTCGAGCGTTTGCTGGCGATCGGCGCATCGGCACGCGACCTGCCCCGGCTCGACATGCGCCCCGTCGACGAGATCATCGGGTACGACGAACACGGACTCCCCACGTGAGTCTGGTCGTCGACACCTCGGCCGTGATGGCGATCCTGCTCGACGAGCCCGGTGCCGCCCAGCTCGCCAAGCGCCTGGCAGCACACGACCGGCCGATCATCAGTGCCGTCTCGGTGGCCGAAACGACCATCGTCGCCGAGGCCCGACTCGGTCCAGTTGGCACGATTCTCGTGCAACAGGTCATACGCGAAGCTCGGATCACGACGATCGACGTCACGTCCGAAACAGCGCTCGATGCGCTGGAGGGGTGGCGGGCGTTCGGCAAGGGTCGCCACCCAGCAGCGCTCAACCTCGGCGACTGCTTCACATATGCGCTCGCCAAGCGGCGACGGGCACCGATCCTCTGCACCGGCAACGACTTCGCCCGCACCGACGCCGCCATCGAGCCTCTCGGGTGACCCGACGCCTGGAAGACTGAGTTCATGCGGGTCGCCGACGAGCATCTCTCCGACATCCGAACCCAGGGCTACACGCTGGTGCCGAGATTCCTCGCCGACGACGAACTGGGTGCGGCGCAGGCGTGCCTGTGGGAAGGGTCCCCCGGCCAGCGGACTACTTCGCCGATCCCTCGGCACACCCCCGCTATTCGCGCAGCCAGTTCGCCGGATTGCGCCTGTACCCGACGATGGGTTGGGCACTCAACCGGCTGGCGTTCCACCCAGACCTCGTCGACCTCGCCGAGCGATACCTCGACACCGACGATCTGCAGCTCTACAAGTGTGAGATCTGGGCGAAGTACGCAGGCGCCGTCGACTACGACCAGCCACACCACCGCGACTTCGGTAACCACTCGCTCGTCGTGCCACGTACCGATGGCATCGGCGCCCAACTGACATCCTTCATCCTCCTGTCCGACGTCACCGAGCTCGACGGCCCCACCGCGGTCGTCCCGATCGCCCACTCGGAGCACATCTCGATGGTGCCCGACGACACTGAGCCGGGCTGGCCGCTCTCGGTGCCGCGCAGCACCTTCTCCGACGTCGAGGTCCTGGCCATAGCGTCCGCTGGGTCGCTGTTCGTCCATCGCACCGACGTGTTCCACCGCGGCACCGACTTCGCCGCACCGGGACGATCGCGATTCGCACTGTTGGCCGACTATCAGGCGCGCGGACCGGCATGGGCAGGCAAGATGGCCTGGCCCGACCAGGCTCAACACCCTGGTTTCGTCGAGGTGATCGAGCGAGCCACCGTGCGTGAGCGCGAGCTGTTCGGTTTCCCCAGTCCCGGCGACCCGTACTGGAACGACCAGACCGTCAGAGGTGTCCAGCAGCGATATCCGAACATCGACATGACGCCCTATGAGGTGGTCAACTGAGCGATGGGCATTTACGGCACCTACGTGCTTCCACACCTGATCGGCCTCGCCTGCAGCGGCGGCGACATCACCGAACAGCGCAACAAGGTCGTGCCCCACGCAACGGGTCGGGTACTGGAAGTCGGCATGGGGCCGGGGTTGAACCTTCCCTTCTACGACCGCTCGAAGGTCGAACTGGTCTGGGGCTTGGAACCATCCGAGGGCATGCGACGCAAAGCTGCGCCTGCGCTGGCCGCCACCGATCTCGACGTTCGGTGGCTCGACCTGCCGGGCGAGGAGATCCCCCTCGACGATCACAGCGTCGACACCGTGGTGCTCACCTACACGCTGTGCACCATCGCCGACTGGGAGCGTGCGCTCGCTCAGATGCGGCGAGTGTTGAAGCCAGGCGGTCAGTTGCTGTTCTCGGAACACGGCGAAGCCCCCGACGAAGGGGTGCGCACGTGGCAGCATCGCATCGATCCCGTATGGACCCGGCTCGCCGGCGGGTGCCACATCACCCGGCCGATCCCGCAGATGATCCAGTCGGCCGGCTTCGAATTCGTCGAGGTCGAATCCGCCTATATCCCCGGCCCGAAGATCGCGTCATATCACTCGTGGGGTGCGGCGAGACCACACTGACGCGTTCCACGACGACCGACCGATGAGCGAAAGCACCGAATGCGGGGGTTTCGCTCATCACCTCGACTCCGAGGTTCGGGCGTTCGGGTCAGATGAACGAGAGATGGTCCCCCACGCGAACAGCGCCAGGCGCGACGATCGTGGCGTAGACACCGAGATTCTGGTCGAGGTCGCTCACGATGTGGCGCAGCACTGCCCGATCCGTCGGGATGTCGTCGCTGATCTCACGGGTCACCATCACGCAGCGCGGACACGGTGCTCCGAACTCGATCGTGGCCGACCCGATCCTGGCCCGACGTCCTCGCCAATCGAACTCGGGGTGTCCGGGCGTCGACGAATCACCGCCGTCATCACCGGTGTCGATCACCAGCGACGGTCGGAACCGGAGAATCTCGACGTTCGAGTCGGGCAACGCCGATGCGAGCGCGCCGAGCGCTGCTTCGGACATGATCATCAGCGGGAACACGTCGTAGTAGGTGCCGGGAGGCGACTCGAACTCGGTGATGATCGGTGGGAACACCGAGAAGTCGGGAAACGGCTCGCCGTCGTCGCGACCGAAGATGCCACGAAGCTCCGCAACGATGTCGTCGGAGTCCGGCGCGCCGCGCCGGTAGTGATCGAGGTCATCGGCGGGCCGCAGCCGTTCGAGCTGCACCCGATGGTCGAGCGCTGCGCTCACCCGCTCGTCGACATCGGTGTCGGTGGTGCGCGCGGTCGAACCGTCGGGCAGCGTGATCTCGACGTGGCCGTCGTCGACGTCGCGGGCGGCGAGTCGCATCAGTGACCCGATCTTCTTCGCGCCGCGGATGCCACCACGTTCGAGGTCACGCACGGCCCAGGTTCGATCGCCGACGATGCCGAGTTCGTCGAGTTCGATCGAGTCGACGCGACCTCCCACCATCGACTTCACCGGGTACCGCCAGAGCTGGGAGACCTGCATGTGGCGACCGTAGGCGTCACGCCAGGCCCGGCACGACGTGACCGCCACGCACCGCGACGAGGGCAAGTGTCACAGTAGGCCCGGCACCGTGTGACAGTTCGGGCTCCTACAGGGTGAGGATGTCGCGGAACGCCGACTCGACGGCGTCGCGGAAGTCGCCGGGCGACTCGATCGCCGTCGGGTCGATGAAGAGACCGATGTCGAAGCCGTTCTCGTAACTCAGCGCCGTCGCATTGCACGCCGTGCCGGCAACGGGACCCATCGTGACGATCCGCATCACGCGCGCTCCCGACACGTACAGCGGGATCGGTGCACCGCGCAGGTTCGACGTGACGAAGTCGATCTTGGCTGCCGTTGCCCGCGCCGCGCTGGTGATCACCGAGGTGGGTAGCCAGTTGGCGATACCGGACAACGCACTCATCCCCGCACCGCTGTGTTCCGTCGCGGCACGTTTCTCGGCGAGGCGGGCTTGCACGTCGGCGACGCGGTCAGCCAGCGACATCGCCACACCCGGCACCTGCACCGGCACCGGCGTGAACGAGTTGCCTCCGAGCGCGCTGTCGTGGCGGGTGCTCAGCACGAAGCTGGTGTTGAACGCGTCGACTTCGAGATCACGGTCGGCGTGGTATCGAACGCATCCCTCGACCAAGCCGGCGAGGAACACGTCGTTGATCTTGACGTCCGCTCGCTTGGCGGCCGCCTTCAACTCGTCGAGCGGCAGCGCGACGTGTTCGAGATGACGGTGACGTGACCGTTGCTTCCACAGCGGCGACCCGCCCTCTACCTCGTTGCCCGAGCCGGTGAGAGCACCAAGCGTCGACGTGACCATCTCGACGGCATCCTCGATCGTGTCCTTGGCCCGCTGGGGATCGGCTGGCCAGATCACCACCTCGCCAGCGATGCGGCGGGCGACTCCGAGCTGACGACGCACCAGGTGGGCGAGTGACTGTCCGACGGCGGTCGGGAATCCGTCGGTGAGGTCGCCGCCGAGTTGCTTCGCGTGATGAGTTTCCACGGCGTCGGCGACGATCGTGTCGAGGTCGATGTCGTCGGGCATCGGGGTATCGGCTTCGATCTGCTGGTACATCTCGGCCATGCGCAGCTGACCGATGCCGTCGCTCACGGCGTGGTGCACGATCGTCCAGATCGCCGATCGACCGCCCTTGAGGCCGTCGATCACGACGAAGCGCCACAACGGTCGGGTGCGGTCGAGCGGTTCCAGGTAGAGCTGGGCGGCGAGGTCGAACAGTTGGCGTTCGGTGCCCGGTTCGGGCAAGCGCATGCGGCGCACGTGGAAGTCGATGTCGAACTCGGGGTCGGGCACCCAGGCCGGGGGAGCGAGTCGACCGAGGCCGGGTACGACCCGTTCGTGCAGGCGCGGCATCGCAGCGACCGCCCGCCGCATCGTGCGTCGGAAGTGTTCGGCGTCGACGGATCCCTTCAGGATGGTCAGCGCCGCGCCGCTCGGATTGAGCCACGGGTCCTTCTCCACGTTCCACATCAGCGCTTCGTGGTCGGACATGCGGTCACTGAAGCGCATCTCTCGTTCTCGGGTCTCGGCCATGGTCATCTCTCTTTTCGCGTCAGGTGTCGGTGCCGGGACGGCGATCCAGTTCGGCCTCCGGGTCACCGCGATAGCCAGGCGGATAGGTCTGTGCCAACTCCTCGGCGGTGGGAGTTCGACGCGTGCGAGCCTCGGGTGGCAGCAGCGCCGTGATCGCCTTCATGATCTTCTTGGTGTCGGCATCAGGGCTTCGATGGTTCAACTTCACCGGCGCGCCGACCGTGGCGGTCACCAGCGGTCGGCCGGTCAACGACAGCTTCGGCAGCCGCGAGTTGCGCCGCCACACCCGCTCGGTTCCCCACAGCCCGATCGGGATCACCGGCGCCCCGGTCGCCGCAGCGATGCGTGCTGCGCCCCATCGACCTTTCAGCACCGGGTCGAAGAACGCTTGACCACGAGGGATGGTGCCCTCCGGCGCGATCATCAGCAGTTCGCCGGCTTCGACCGCAGCGATCGCCGCGTCGAGCGGTTCGTCCGACCCGGTGCCACGGTCGACGCGGATGCCGCCCGATGCCTTCAGGATCCGTCCGATGATCGGGACGTCGAACACTTCCTTCTTGCCGAGTCCACGGACGTTGCGGCCGGTCTTGGCGATGACGAGACCCATCACGAGCGGGTCGAAGTACGACCGGTGGTTGAACACCAGGATCGCCGGACCGGTGGCCGGGACGTTCTCCAACCCGTCGAACTCGATGCGCGCGTTCGGAGTGACGATCTCCTGGCGCATGAACGGGCGACCCCATTCCTGCAGTTCGCGTCCCAGGATCTTGGAGACACCCTCGGAACGGTCGAAGTGCACGACCGGCCACCCGCGAATCGTGGCGGTGATCCGCAACTGGAGGTCGGGATTGACCACGACGGGGTGGCCGACCTTCGCCAGCAGCGGCGCATCGAAGTAGCTGTCGCTGTAAGCCCACGACTCAGCGAGATTCGCTCCGTGATCGTCGGCCCACCGCTCGACGGCACCGGCCTTCGAGCGGCCCCACACGAAGTCGCCGGTCATTCGGCCGGTGAAGGACAGTCCGTCGCCGGTGCGCTCCCACTGGGTGGCCACCACGTCGTCGAAGCCGAGTCGGTCGGCGAACGGCTTCACGAACACCAGCGGCGAGGTGGTCGCCATCACGAGCCGACGGCCCGCCGCCCGGTGCTCGTCGATCGCCTTCGCGGCGCCGGGCAGCAGCATCGTGACCAACTCGTCGGCCGCCTCCTGCATCGCTGTGTCTACCGTGGCGACACTCCACCCGTTGGCGGCCCGGCTCGACAGTCGAGCCGGCTGCATCATCAGCCATGACTCGCCGAACTGCTCGTAGAACCTGGTGAACACGTCGACCAGCGGCAGGTCGTGGGCACCCCCGACGCCGTGGGTCGCGAGGTGCTTGCGGAACACGGTCGCCGACGACGAGGTGATCAGTGTGCGATCGAGATCGAACACGGCGAGCGCCCGGCGAGTCATTGCCTCCGAGCCTAGGTCTTCCTGTGCAATGGCCGAGATGCTGCGAGTTCGCTCGAGCACGCCACGAACTGTCACACCGTGCCGGGCCTACTGTGACAGTTGGCCGGCGATGGTGAGATTCCACCAGCCCCGTAGACGCCGTTCGTGATGGCCTGCGGCGAGCACGAGATGGTTGCCGAGCGGATGCGTGAGCAGGTCGCCGACGGTGCCGCTCGACAGCGCGATCGTCGCCTGGGTGCGGCAGAGATCGATGTCGTCGCCGGTGGCAACGATGTCGCCTTCGGCGATCCAGCACTCGTCGAGATCGACCCCACCGAGGCGGATCAACGTGACCGGCTTGAGCGCGAACTGCCCGCTGATGCCGACGCCGATGCCCGATTCGAAGTGGGTGTCGAGCGCGAAGCTCTCGACCATCGACGGTGCCACCGTGCAGTGAGCGAGGATCAACTCGTTGCGATCGACGTCGAGCAACGCCGGATTCGCCAACCACGTCGGCTGGTCGAGGAGATGGCGGACCCACAGCATCGCCAGCACCGAGGGCACATCGCCTTCACATCCGGCGACGATGCCGTCGTCGTTCAAGCTGGCGAGCGCGAGGCACCCCGATGTGCCGGGATCGACGAGCAGATCGAAGCACCGCACCGTGACTGCGTCGAGGCTGTCGTTGTCGAGCACGTCGAGCACGTCGAGCAGTGCCGACCGGACGCCCATCGCGTCGTCGATCGCCCGGCGGTCGACCGTGGAGCGCACCGGGTCGGCGACCTTGGTGAACCGTTCGACGAGCGCACCAGTACACGTCACGGGCGTGCGCGTGAGTTCGATCATCCGGGTCGGCTCGACAGTGACCACTTCGGGCCCCCAGCGTCGGCGCACGACGTCGGGATCTGGGCTGAGCCACGACGACGGGCCACCGACCACACCGAGGGCGGGCCGTCCGCATCGCCGCAACGGCTTCGAGGTCGCCGATCGCCTCATCGAGAATCGCGCGGTCGGCCTCGTCGCGGTCGGCCTCGTCGCGGTCGGCCTCATCGCGGTCGTAGAGCAAGATGATGCGCCTGCGGCCGCCTGACTGCTGGATCGCCGCGAGTGTCTCCAACGATGCCGGAAGTGAGTTGTGCGCGCGATGAGCGACGAGCACTGTTGGCTCGGCGGGATGGGTGACCCGACGCTCGGCGATCGTGTCGAGCAGCAATCGCTCGGTGCCTCAGGTCGCCACCACGAAAAGGTGCGGGCCGGCCGTCGGCCCAGCGTCAGCGGTGCCACCCAGGTCGTCGAGCAGCGCGCGCACGGGCGCCGGCAACGACGCCACCGCCAGCGTGTCGTGCAAGGTCGACGCGACCACCGAATAGCCGAAGCGGTGGGCGCTCACGACAACTGCTCGATACGTGCTCGCAGCACGTGCTCGGGTTGGGCGCCCACGACGGTGTCGACCAGCTCACCGTCACGCATGAACAGCAGCATCGGGATGCTGCGCGCCTCGTAGCGCTGGGACGTGCTCGGCGACTCGTCGACGTTGACCTTGACCACCTTCAGCGTGGTGGCGAACTCGATCGACAGCTTCTCGAGGACGGGTGCGACCATCCGGCACGGCCCGCACCACGGGGCCCACAGATCCACGAGCACCAGTCGGGTGGTGTCGACCGCGTCGGCGAACTCGGCGTCGCCGGCCTCGACCAGCCACGGCAGGTTCGTCTGACACTTCGCGCAACGGGGCGAGCCGGACGCGCTGAGCGGCACCCGGTTCTTCGCTCCGCACGACGGACAAACGGCCACGTTGTTCCCCATGGGATGAACCCTACGGATCGCACGACATCGCGGGCAGGGCCGATCGTGCTGTCGTCGGCCGGCACGTTTGACCCGGCACGTTTGACCCGGCACGTCTGACCCGGCACGAGAGCAGACTGGAGCCATGGTGTACGTGCTCCGACCTGGCCGACGGATACAACGTGAGGTGCGCCGGGTCGGCGCGGAACGGCTCGACGGTGCCATTGGACGCCTCGACCAGGTGCTGACCGATCCGGGGGCTGACATCGAAACGCTCGTCCACGAGGTGCGCAAGCGCTGCAAGGCCTCCCGCGGACTCGCTCGGCTCGTCAAACCGGCTCTCGGCGACGACTTCGCATCGTTCGACCGAACGGTTCGTGACGCGGCGAACCAGTTGTCGACCCTGCGCGACGCCCAGGTCATGGTGGGAACGTTCGACTCGTTGCTGGCCGCCCGCCCCAACGACGACATCCTGCGGACGGTTCGCGACCGCCAGGCAACGCTCTCGACCGAGGCGACGCAGGCAGCCGTAGCGGCCGACGACGATCGGATCTCGGCGGCGCGAGCATTGCTCGTCGAGGCCTGGGACGCCTCGCAGCGATGGAAGATCCCACGGGGTTTCGACACGATCGAGGCCGGGATCGTGGCCACGTACCGACAGGGCCGAACGTCGCTACGAAAGGGGCACGCCGACCCGACGGACCACCGGCTCCACGAGTGGCGAAAGGCCGCCAAGTACCTCTGGTACCAGATGCAGTTGGTGCACGACGCTGCGCCCAGTGTGCTCGGCCCACTCGTCGACGAACTCGACCGGCTCGCCGAGGCCCTCGGCGACGACCACGATCTCGCGGTACTGGTCGAACTGCTCGACGACCATCCCGACATCTACGGAACACCGACCGAGGTCGAGCACGTCCGCACGCTCGCTCGCGACCGCCAACAAACGCTGCGCAACGCTGCGCTTCGCTCGGGAGCGACGATCTACGCCGAACCCGCCCATGCGTTCGCGCAGCGAATCGCCCGGTACTGGCACCTCGCCGTCGACGTCGGCCCCGAACTGCCCGACCGGCCGGTCGAGTCAGCGACACCCGTGCGTTCGCTCGTGGAACGCGAACGGAAGTTCCTGGTCGACGTCGTGCCCGACGACCTCGATCGTTACGACGTGATCGCACTTCGTCAGGGGTACCTCGCTGCCGACGAGGCCCGCTCGGTTCGGGTGCGCGACGCCGGACCGGAGGGCTGCACGCTCACGGTGAAGGCGGGCAGCGGCGCCGAACGCACCGAGCTCGAATGGCCGATCGAGCGCCGCGAGTTCGACGCCGCCTGGGTCCACACGGTCGGCCAGCGAGTCGAGAAGGCGCGGTATCGCATCCCATTCGGTGAGTACATCGTCGAACTCGACGTGTTCGCCGGTGACCTCGGCGGGCTGGTGATGGCCGAGGTCGAGTTCACATCGTTCGATGCGCTGCGGGCGTTCGAACAACCCGCCTGGTTCGGTCGCGAGGTCACCGACGACGACCGCTACACCAACGCATCGCTGGCGCTCCACGGACTCCCGAGTGACGGTCGCACCACCACGTTTGCGTGACATTTCGGGTGCGACGGTCCACACGAACTGCAACACCAACGTGGTTTCACGACGTTGCTACCCGACGTCGACGAGGGCTTTGTCGATGGCGGTGAGGGCGAGATCGATCTCGTCGGCGGTCACCGTCAACGGCGGCATGAACCGCAACGTGGTGCCGGCTGCGCCCGCGGTCATCGTGATCAGCTTGCCCTCGCGCAGGCAGTGCGACACGAGCGCCGACGTGCGAGCGGCCGTGTCGAACTGGGCAGCGATCATCAGCCCGAGCGCACGTACCTGCACGATCGCCGGATGCTGCTCCTGGAGGCGTCGCAGCCCATCGGCGAGTTGCGCACCACGAGCGTTCACGTGGTCCATGAAACCGTCGGCGGTCAGCACCTCGATGGTGGCGAGCGCCGCGGCACAGCCCATTGGATTGCCGCCGTAGGTGCCGCCGTGCGAGCCGGTCGGCCAACGATCGTCGAGCTCGCGGCGGGTGCCGAGCGCCGAGAACGGGAAGCCCGACGCAATGCCTTTCGCCATGCATACGACGTCCGGCGCGATGTCGTAGTGATCGATGGCGAACATCTTGCCGGTGCGACCGAATCCGCACTGCACTTCGTCGGCGATGAACAGCATCCCGTGGTCGGTGCAGCGTCGGGCGATCGCCTCCAGGAACTCCGGGGGCGCAGCGACGTAACCGCCCTCGCCGAGCACCGGTTCGATGATGACCGCCGCCGTTTCGCTGGGGGCCGTGACGCTGGTGAGGAGTTCGTCGAACCCTGCGAGCGCTCGCGCGATCTCGTCCTGGAGGTCGTCGGCGCGCACGTTCGGGTACGGCGCGATGAAGATGCCCGACGGCAACGGAGCGTGACCGGAGCGATACACCGACTTCGACGTGGTCATCGCCATCGCCTGATGGGTTCGGCCATGGAAGCTGCCCTGGAACACGACGATGTTTGGCCGCCCGGTCGCCTGCTTGGCGAGCTTCACGGCGGCTTCGGTGATCTCGGCGCCGGAGTTGGCGTAGAAGAACGTATCGATGCCGTCCGGCGTGATGTCGGCGAGGCGCGCCGCCAAGGGCTGCATCAGATCGTGCGTGTACACGTTGGCCTGGGCGTGCACGAAGCGTTGCGCCTGCGCGGCGATGGCGGCGGTGACGTGGGGGTGGCTGTGGCCGGTGGAGGTGACGGCGATGCCGCCGCTGAAGTCGAGGTACCGGTCGCCCGAGGTGGTGGTGACCCACGACCCCTCGCCAGACGCGACTTCGAGGTCGGTCACCTTGAACCACACGTGCGACAAGTTGTCGGTGCTCATCTGCGCATCATCCCACGATCCGGTCGAGAACAGAAGCGAGGCGCGGGGTTCGTCCGCGCTCGGATTCCTGCTCGTCGATCCATCCGGCGAGACGTCGGGCACCGTTGATCGCCGCCCACCGCACCGGTTCGGGCTCCCAGTGCCGTGATCGGTGCTGCACCCACGGCAGGGCGACGAGCGGTGAATCCGGTCGAAGCACGAGATCGGCGATCGTGCGTCCGGCGAGGTTGGCCGCTGCCACGCCTTCGCCGACGAAGCCGCCGGCCCACGCGATGCCGGTCGATCGGTCGAGCCCTACCGAGGCGCGCCAGTCGCGCGGCACCCCCAACACTCCACCCCATCGGTGTGTGATCTCGACGTGGGCGAGTTGCGGGAACAGTTCGACGAGCGTCGCCGCGATGCGGCCGTGGACGTCGGAGCTCGACTCGGTGGAGGGGTCGATGCCAGAGGCGAACCGGTAGGGGGCGCCTCGACCACCGAAGGCGATCCGGTCGTCAGTGGTGCGCTGCCCGTAGATCACCATGCGCCGGTCGTCGGCGAACGTCTCGTGGTCTCGGAGCCCGATCGAGTCCCAGGTGGCAGCGTCGAGCGGTTCGGTGGCCACCATCAGCGAGTACAGCGGCACCAGTGCCCGGCGCAGGCCCGGCAGATCACGGGTGTAGGCCTCGGTGGCGCGTACGACCACGTCGGCACGGACGGTGCCGCGGTCGGTGACCACCATCGGTCGGGCGGCAGCCGAGCCAGCGATGACATCGATCACCGACGTGTGCTCGACGATCGTTCCGCCGAGCCGTTCGACGACGTCCGCGAGTCCCCGGGCCAAGCGGGCGGGCTGCACCCGAGCCCCCGGCGCGAGGTGGACCCCACCGAGCACGTCGGTCGCCGCCAAGCGGTCGGTCGCCTCGTCGGCGGTGAGCGGGCGGAGCACGTCGTCGCCGAAGCCGTGATGGCGGTACTGGTCGACCTCGGCTCGTTGGCGAGTCAACTGTGGCGCCGTCCGGGCCAGACGGATCACGCCTCCGCGAGCGAAGCCGCACTCGATGCCCTCGGCGTTCACCACTCGACCGATCTCTTCGACGGTGTCGATGATCGCCTGGGTCATCGCGACCCCAGCGTCGCGACCCCAGGCAGCGACCGCTCCCCCGAGGCCGCCGGCGAGTTCACCCACACACCAGCCGCCGTTACGTCCCGATGCACCGAAGCCGACCATCTCCCGCTCGATCACGAGCACCCGCAACGACGGATCGGCTCGCAGCAACGAATGGGCGCTCCACAGCCCGCCGTAGCCCGCGCCGACGATCGCGACGTCGACCTCGACATCACCACCGAGCGACGGCCGAGACGTGATCGGCTCCTCGAGCTGGTCGAGCCAGAGCGACCTCGAGCGCAGCGCCTGTTCGTCCACCCGCCGATCGTAGCCCGACCATCTCGACGGCCGATCCGGCTCCACCACGCCAGATCGCTGTAGATGAGTAGATTTCCGCCATGCGAGTACTCGTGGTCGGTGCAGGTGGCGTGGGTTCGGCCTTCGTGGCGATCGCCTCGACGCGGGAGGCATACACACACATCACCGTTGCCGACATCGATGTCGACAAGGCCGAAGGAGCCGTCCGGACCGCGACGAACGCCGACGACGGCCGAGTCGTCGGCGCGCACATCGACGCCTCGTCCGAGGATTCGGTTGCGGCACTCGCCCGCAAGATGCGCGCCGACGTCGTCCTCAACGCCTGCGATCCGCGTTTCAACCCTCCGATCTTCGAGGGGGCCTTCGCGGCCGGATGTCACTACGTCGACATGGCGATGAACCTGTCGGTCCCCCACGCGACCAGGCCCTACGAGAAGACGGGGATCCGACTCGGCGACGGACAGTTCGCCGAGTCGCCGACCTGGAAAGCACGCGGGCTCATGGCGTTGTGCGGCATGGGCGTCGAGCCCGGCTTCTCCGACGTGGCCGCCAGGTACGCCGCCGATGAGCTCTTCAGCGAGATTCACGAGATCGGTGTCCGCGACGGCGCTGACCTCGTGGTCGACGGCTACGACTTCGCTCCGACGTTCTCGATCTGGACCACCATCGAGGAGTGCCTCAACCCGCCGGTCATCTACGAGCGTAAGCGGGGCTGGTTCACCACCGAGCCGTTCTCCGAGCCGGAGATCTTCACGTTCCCCGAGGGGATCGGACCGCTGCAGTGCGTCAACGTCGAGCACGAGGAGGTCATCCTCATGCCGCGCTGGATCGACACCCAGCGGGTCACGTTCAAGTACGGCCTCGGTGAGGAGTTCATCGACGTTCTGAAGACGTTGCGCAAGCTCGATCTGCACTCGACTGTCACGGTCGATGTCAGAGGCATGCAGGTGTCACCACGTGACGTCGTGGCAGCATCGCTGCCCGACCCGGCCACGCTCGGCGACGTCATGCACGGACGCACGTGTGCAGGCACCTGGGTGACCGGGCTCGGCAAGGACGGTCAACCTCGCGAGGTGTACGTGTACCACGTGGTCGACAACGCCTGGTCGATGAAGGAGTTCGGACATCAGGCCGTGGTGTGGCAGACCGCGGTGATGCCGGCGGTGGCCATCGAACTGATGTCCACGGGCATCTGGCACCGCTCCGGCGTGGTCGGCCCCGAAGCGCTCCCCCCGATGCCGTTCCTCGACCTGCTCGATGAGTACGGCAGCGAATGGGAATGGGCCGACTACAAAGACCGCGCCCCCGTCGAGTAGCAGGCCGTTCGAGATCTCGATTGGGGTCTGACCCCAATCGAGATCGTGATGTCGCTCAGATGCTGGGGTCGACGACCCAGCGGCCACGTACCTGACCGTCGAGGATCGCGAGGCCGCGATCGAGCAGTTCCGTGAGCGGCACCACTTCGGTGACGGCGTCGATCACCGATGCCGGCATGTCGGTCGCGAGCCTGGCCCAGGCCGCTTCGCGCAACGGGATGGGGGCCGTCACGGCTTCGACACCCTGCAGTCGCACGGCGCGGATGATGAACGGCATCACCGACGTCGGCAGATCGGCGCCGCCGGCGAGACCACACGCCGCCACCGCCGAACGGAACTTCATCTGCGCCAACACCTTGGCGAGCATCGTCGACCCGACGGTGTCGATCGCTCCCGCCCACGTCTCCGATTCCAACGGCCGCGGCGGCTCGCTCATCTCCTCACGGCTCAGGAACGCCGACGCCCCGAGGCCACGCAGATAGTCGTGCGTCTCCGGACGGCCGGTGACCGCGGTGACGTCGAACCCGAGCCCCGCCAGCAACGACACGGCGAACGAGCCAACGCCGCCGGCCGCACCGGTGACCACGACGGGACCGTCCGACGGCTGTACGCCAGCGATCTCCAGTTCCATCACGCACATCATCGCCGTGAGACCAGCGGTGCCGATCGCCATGGCCGAGAGCGCGTCCATCGACTCGGGGCGTCGCACCAGCCATTCGGACTGGAGCCGCTGTCGCTGCGTGAAACCGCCCCAGTAGCGCTCGCCCACGCCGAAGCTCGTGGAGATGATCGCGTCGCCGACCTTCCAGTTCGGTGAGTCGCTGGCGATCACCGTGCCGGTGAGGTCGATGCCGGGCACCATCGGATAGCTGCGCACGATCCGGTTCTTGCCGGCGAGCGCCAGGCCGTCCTTGTAGTTCAGTGACGAGTACTCGACCGCGACGGTGACGTCGCCATCGGGGAGGTCGGCATCGGTGAGTTGTTCGAGCGCGCCGACTTGTCCGTCGTCGGTCTCGCGCAGCACGAGGGCAGTGAAGGTGTCGCTCATCGCCTCATCGTGCCAGAGCGAGGGGCTGGCGCGGACATCGACGCGGAGATCGGCGAGAGGGGACGCAGCGATGACGTGGCAGGCTGAGAGACATGCCCATCGTGGAACACACCGTGAGCGTCGTCGCCCCGATCGTCGACGCCGAGTGGCTCCGCGAACGACTCGTCTCCGACCCGATGGTCGCCATCTGCCATGTCGGTTCCACGATGGCGGGACCCGAACCACTGCACGACTTCGAGCACCGCCACCTGCCGGGTGCACGGTTCGTGTCGCTCGACGACGTGCTCACTGCTCCGCCGTCGGGCACCGCCGGACGCCACCCGCTGCCGTCGCCGGCCGAGTTCGCCGAGTCGCTCGGAGCGCTCGGTGTGGCCGACGATGCGACCGTGATCGCGTACGACGATCGTGGCGGAGCCTTCGCCGGTCGCCTTGTGTGGATGCTGCGGATACTCGGCCGACGCGCTGCGCTGCTCGACGGCGGGATCGAGGCATGGGTCGGCCACGACACCGGCGACGTCGAGCACGGGCCGGTCGACACGATCAGGGTCGAACGGACCGTGATCGACTGGCCGCTCGACGCGCTCGCCGACGCCATCGATGTCGCGCAACACCTCCGCGACGACGGCGTCGTGATCGACAGCCGAGACCCCGCTCGCTACGCCGGCGAGATCGAACCGATCGACTCGGTCGCCGGTCACGTTCCGGGTGCCGTCAATCTGCCGTTCGCCGACAACCTCGACAGCGACGGTCGGTTCGAGCCGCCCGAGAATCTGCGGGCACGATTCGAATCGTTCACCGACGACGGCGAGCTGCCGATCGTGTACTGCGGATCGGGCGTGACCGCCTGCCACAACGCACTGGCGATGGAACACGCCGGGCTCGGACTGCCACGTGTGTACGTCGGGTCGTGGTCGGGATGGACCGCCGACCCTGACCGGCCCATCGCCACCGGCGACATGCCGGAACCGACACAACCGTGAGCAACCAGACCACGATCCACCCGACCACGATCTACCCGGCGTGAGCGGCACCGAACTCGGCATCGTCCTGATTGCCGTCGTCATCGGGGCCATCGCCAAAGCGGTCACCGGGATGGGTCTGCCGCTGATCGCCATCCCGATCGCGTCGCTGTTCATCGACGTCAACGACGCGATCGTGGTGATCGCGTTCCCGAACGTGCTCGCCAACGCCTACCTCGCCGGACGCGAACGCCACAGCTACCCCGAGACGCGCGATCTCCCGACGCTTGCGATCGCCGGGGTGATCGGTGCGGTCGTCGGCACGCTGCTGCTCGTCAACATCCCCGAACGTCCGTTGGTGATCGCCGTCATCGTGGCCATCGTCGGCTACGTGGTGTTGTTCTTCGCCCACCCCGAACTGCGGGTGGGGCCGGAGCGATCGAAACGGCTGGCCCCGGTGGTCGGCGTCGTCGCCGGGTTGTTCCAGGGCGGCGTCGGCATCTCGGGGCCGATCGTCGGGTCGTGGATCCACAGCTACCGGCTTCCCCGGGGAGCACACATCCTCTCGGTCACGTCGCTGTTCTTCATCACCGGGCTGGCGCAACTGATCGTGCTGATCGGGTCCGGCGAGCTGTCGGGACGTGTCGTGGCCACGCTGCTGGCGTGCATCCCGGTGATCGCCGCGATCCCGATCGGCACCCGTCTTCGCAACTCGGTGTCGGTGCGCGGATTCGATCTGGCGATCGTGGGCATGCTCGTGGTGTCGGCGCTCGCCCTGACACTCCAGACGTTCTTGTAGTACCCTTGGAATTTCAAACAACCACATGGGGAGCTCGCTGGATCGGCGGGCTGAGAGGGTGACCGCCGTCATCGACCCGAGAACCTGATCCGGGTAATGCCGGCGGAGGAATCGTGAACGAACACATCGTCATCATCACTGGGGCGTCGTCACTCGGCGCTGACCTGGTCGCCCGGCTCCGATCCGAAGCGACGGAGCACACCGTCTGGATGGCCGTCGACGGCGGTCTCGACCACGCACTTGCTGCCGGTCTCGAGCCGACGCATCTCGTGGGCGATCTCGACTCGGTCACCGAGGAGGGCTTGGCCTGGGCGGCGAGGCACGCCGAGATCTCGCGTCATCCCGCCGACAAGGACCAGACCGACACCGAACTGGCGCTCGCGCTGGCGGCGAAATTCGATCCCGAGCGCATCACGCTCGTCGGTGGCGGCGACCGCCTCGACCACACCTTCGCCGGTGTCGGCGCACTCGGTGCGCTCGGCCTCACCAGCGTGCCGCTCCTCGACGGATGGTGGGACGGCCAGCACCTGAGCGTGGTGCACGGGCCCGGCTCGACGGCGTTGCGGCTGGTGCCCGGATCCACGTTGTCGCTCCTCGCACTGCACGGGCCGTGCCTGCGGGTCACGCTGTCGGGCGCACGATGGAAGCTCGATCAGTTCGACCTCGAACCGCTCGTGGGCATGGGCGTCAGCAACGAGGTGCCCGATGGCGACGACCCGGTGGATGTCGAGGTCACGCTGTCCGGCGGCGTCCTCACGATCTTCGACGACCCGGCACTGGATCCGGCGCCCGACTCGGAAGGGTCAGAGCGATGAGCGAATCACGCAGATACGGCGTGTTCGCTCATCGCTCGCGGGTCGTCGCGCTGCTGGCGGGGGCGTCGTTGCTCGCCGCTGCGTGCGCGAGCGATGACGACGCTGCATCGACCGCTACCGACGCCGCACCCGCCACGCCGACCACCACCGACACGGTCACGTTGGTGACCTACGACTCGTTCCCGGAGGCCGACACGTCATTGAACGACGCTCTCGCAGCATTCACTGCGGACACCGGCATCGGCGTCGAGATCCTGGTCGGCGGCGACACCGGCACGATGCTGTCGAAGGCGTCGCTCACCGCCGGCAACCCCGAGGGCGACGTGATGTGGGGCATCGACAACTCGCTGCTGTCGCGGGCGATCGCCGACGAGGTGTTCGAGCCGTACCTCGCCACCCCGATCGCCGACGGCACGGTCGACATCGCCCAGGAGTTCCTCGATCTGGTTCCCGACGGTGAGGCGACCCCGGTCGACTTCGGCGACGTGTGCGTGAACTACGACATCGGCTGGTTCGCCGAACGTGAACTCGAACCGCCGACCTCGTTCGCCGACCTCGTCGACCCGGCCTACGCCGGCATGCTGGTCGTGCAGAACCCGGCGACGTCGTCACCCGGACTCGCATTCCTCCTCGCGACGATCCACGAGTACGGACTCGAAGGTTGGCAGGACTACTGGAGCCGACTCGGCGCCAACGGTGTCGAGGTCGTCGATGGCTGGACGCAGGCGTACTACGAACGATTCACCTGGGCCGGTGGTGGTCCGACGCCGATGGTGGTCAGCTACGGATCGAGCCCACCGGCCGAGGTGATCTTCGCCGATCCACCTCGCACCGATGCGCCGACCGGCGTGATCGAGGACACCTGCTTCCGCCAGGTCGAGTTCGCCGGCGTGCTGCGCGGCACCGATTCGCCGGACGCCGCCCGCCAGCTGGTCGACTTCCTGGTGTCGGAGCAGTTCCAACAGGAGCTGGCGCTCAACCTGTTCGTGTACCCGACCAACCAGGCGGTCGAGCTCCCACAGGAATTCACCGACTTCGCGGTCGTGCCCGAGACCTCGCGCTCGCTCGACCCCGAGGTGATCGATGCCGAACGCTCGACGTGGATCGACGAGTGGACGGAGCTGGTGCTCGGGTGAACCGTCTGCCCCGGTGGCTGCTGCTCGCACTCGCGATCGCGCCGGCACTGGGGTTGCTGGTCTTCTACGCGTGGCCGTTGGCCACCCTGGTCGTCGAAGCGGTCACAGCGACGGCCATCGCCGACACGCTCGGGCGAGCTTCCACGTGGAAGGTGATCTGGTTCACCGGGTGGCAAGCAGTGGTGTCGACGCTGGCGACGATCGTCGTCGGGCTGGCACCCGCGTACGTGTTGGCGCGCTACGAGTTCCGCTGGCGCGCCGTGCTGGTCGGCGTGCTCACGGCCATGTTCGTGTTGCCGACCGTGGTGATGGGCGCGGCGTTCCTCGCGCTGCTACCCGACTCGCTCGACCGGACGGTGTGGGCGGTGATCGGTGCCCACGTGGTGTTCAACCTCGCCGTGGTCGTGCGCGTCGTCGGTTCGCTGTGGGAGCACTTACCGACCGACATGGAGGCCGCAGCCGCCACGCTCGGAGCCTCGCGTTGGAAGGTCGCCACCCAGATCTCGCTGCCGCTCGTGCGGCCAGCGGTGACCGCGGCAGCCACGATCGTGTTCCTGTTCACGTTCACGTCGTACGGCGTGATCCGCGTGCTCGGCGCGCCGGGAACCCGCACGATCGAGGTCGAGGTGTGGAGGCGGGCCACACAGCTCGGCGACATCGGCGGTGCAGCGGTGCTGGCTTTGCTGCAACTCGTTGCGTTGATCGCGATCGTGTCGTGGTCGACCGTCGCCCAACGCCGACACGCGCAAGCGATCGGCCTGTTGCCCACGTCTGGGCGGCGTCGGCCTCGGACGGCAGGTGAGCGTCGATTCGTCGCGCTCGTCGCCGGCGCTGCGCTCGTGGTCGCTGCCGCCCCGCTGGCTGCTCTCGTGGTGCGGTCGTTCTCCACGCCGACGGGGTGGTCAGCGGCGGCGTGGTCCGACCTCGGCAAGGCCGAGATCCGTCCTGGCATCCGAATCGGCATCGACCCCGTGGACGCAATCGTCAACTCCCTCACGAACGCCGCGTGGGCGACGTCGCTCGCCGTGGTGATCGGTGCACTGGCGAGCCTGGCGATCGTGGCTGCGGGACGGGCCGGACGGGCACTCGACGGCGGGCTGATGCTGCCGCTGGCAACGTCGGCGGTCACGATCGGCTTCGGGATGCTGATCACATTCGACACCGCGCCGGTCGACTGGCGTGCGTCGTGGTGGCTGGTGCCGGTCGGGCACGCACTGATCGCCGTGCCGTTCGTGGTGCGCACATGCGTGGGCGTGCTGCGCTCGGTCGACCCGGCGATGGGCATGGCCGCCGCCACGCTCGGGGCCTCACCGGTGCGGGCGTGGCGGTCGACGGTGGTGCCGTACCTGTGGCGACCGCTCGTCGTCGGCGCTGCTCTGGCGACTGCGATCTCGCTCGGCGAGTTCGGGGCGACGAGCTTCCTGTCGCGGTCGGGCGGCGAGACGATGCCGATCGCGATCGAGCAACTCCTCGGCCGCACCGGCTCGATCCTGCAGGCCCAGGGATTCGCGCTCGCCACGCTGCTCGCCACGACGACGGTGATCCTCGTCGTCATCGTGGAACGACTGCAATCACCGCTGACCGGGCGAGTCGATCGATGAACGGTCATCCCGGACTCGACGTCGAGAACGTCAGCGTGTCGTTCGCTGCCGCGCCGGCGCAGGCCGCGGGTGGTGCCGAGAGGCCGACAGGCCGCAACCTGGTCCTCGACGGCGTGTCACTGTCGGTGGAATCGGGCGAGGTGGTGGCATTGCTCGGGCCGTCGGGCAGCGGCAAGAGCACGCTGCTGCAGGTGATCGCCGGCATCGTCGCCCCCGACAGCGGCCGGGTGCTCGTCCACGGCGTCGACGTCGGCAACCGTCCGACGCACCTGCGCGGTGTGGGGATGGTGTTCCAGGACAACCAACTGTTCCCGCACATGTCGGTGCTCGACAACGTGGCGTTCGGGCCGAAGATGGCTGGCGTGGGTCGATCGGAACGCACCGAACGCGCAGAGACATGGTTGCGACGCGTCGGCCTCTCCGGGTTCGAGGAGCGCGGGGTCACCGACCTGTCGGGTGGCGAAGCCAAGCGGGTGGCGCTTGCTCGCACCCTCGCAGCCGAGCCCGCCGTCGTGCTCCTCGACGAACCGCTCACGGGCCTCGATCGGGAACTGCACGATCGACTCGCGGCCGAACTCGGCACACTCCTCCACGACGCGAAAGTGACGGCGCTCCTCGTCACCCACGACCACGACGAGGCCGCCATGATCGCCGACCGCACCGCACAACTCGCCGACCTCTGACGCCGTCGGTTTCCCTTTTCGGATCTGACGCGCCCACTGCAGGGCGATGAGCGCGACAGCCCGAGCGAACCAACTCCGCCAGCGAGCCCGACACTTGCGCTGGCTCGCCGATGCCATCGAGGCCTCGCCCGTGATGAGCCTCGACCGGTACGGCGACGTCGACACGTGGCGTGGTCCGAGATCCGATCTGTCCCGTGCCACCTTGGCGTCGAACCAGCACCAGCTCCACGCAGCCGCCGAGGAGCTTCGCTGGCACGCCTATCGGTTCGAACAACAGGCCCGGGAACTCGATGCCGTCGCCCGCTCACAGATCGGGCTGGCGGGCTGACATGGACGTCGGATACGAACCGAGTCGGGTGATCCAGCTGTCGCGACGTGCAGCGGAGGCCATCAACTCGCTCGCCGGTCTTGCATCGACCGACCCAGCGGCTGCCGAGGCGATCCGCACCATCCGGCTCACCCGAAGCAACCTCGAAGACCATTGGATGCCGGCATTGCGCGACATCGAAGGCAGTGACGCCATGGCGCACTGGCGTTCGAGTCGTCTCAGCACGTTCGGATTCGGAACGCTCAGAGCTCTCGGCAACTCGTTTCCCGACCACCTCCGCCCCGGTGTCGCCCTTGCGCCGATTCCACCGGAAGTACGTAGCGACCTCCTCCGCCGACTCGACCTGTTGGAACGCAAGTCGGTGGCCGGCACCAACGAACTCGGCGCCGGGGTCGATCCTGTCAGTGCGCCGACGAAGGCGGAACTCCGAGCGCTCGGCAACGACCTCGCACACTGGGTGGCTCGTGACGACCGATTCGCTGACGAACTCGCTCGGCTGTCGACATCGAACATGATGATCGGGCGGCTGCTCGGCGCTGCGACGTTCCCGTCCTCGTTCGCTTCCAGCGTCGTAGGACACATGGCCGAGCCCAACGGGCCAGACACCGAAGTCGACCGCGATCGTTACGCCGAGTCGCTCGGCACTGCCCTGACGAGCCTGACCGACGATCCAGGTGCATGCCTCGACCTGCTCATGGAAGACGGTCTCTCGGTGCTGTTCGCGCTGGGGAGGTGGGAGCATCTCGATCAGAAGATCGTCACCGAGTTCATGGTCGCCGGACTTCACGAAGCCGTCGAAGACGAACCGACGCGACTCGGAGACGGCTATCAGGTCTTGCAGCACCTGACCGTGCTCGCCAACGGCCCCTTGGATCGTCGCATCAGCCCGGGAGTTGCGTTGGGCTTCGCCACATCGATGGTCACATACCTCGACACGATGTCGCTCGCATTCGGCTACAGCTCGGACAGCTCTCAGTTCACGGTGACTGATCGACCGCGCGGCATCTCAGCGCCGCTCGGTGACTACGCCGACGTAACGGGCCTGTTCGGGGTCATGCTGCGTCACGAAGAAGCCCGAGCCGTGCTCGGTGGCGTGACGGCAGATTGGGCGACGTCGACGCTTCGCGGATCGACGTCCGAGGAGTCCTTCACGAGCCACCTGACCGCTGCTGCAGACTTCACCCAACTCCTGATCGCCTCCGGTATCGCCGAGCAGGAACAGATGGAGAAGGAAGCAGCTGAGGTAGAAGCGGGAAAACGTCGGGTCGGGGACTTTCTCGGCTTCGTGGTCGACGGCGTGTTGCAGGTCAAGAGAGGCCCTACTTCCGTGCGCAGAGCGGTGGGGTATGCAATCGACCTCGGAACGAACTGGATCGCGAAGACCGACTCGGAGGTGATGCCTGGCCGGCCATGGGGACTAGAGATCCACCAGCAGATCGTCGTCACCACGATCGCGATGAGCATCGACCAAAGGGACTTCTTCCATGACGAAAAGGACCGCTCGTTGACCCCGACGCAACGACAGGAGGTGGAGGCTGACCTGGCACTGATCGATCGCACGCTGGACCCGGCCCTGCGTGAGACGTGCGTGAACGCGATGATCAGCAACATCGAGGGCTACGTTCCCGCTCTGGAACCAGCACTGAACGCCATCGACAACAACACGGCGGCGAACGATCTGACCAGGTAGCGATGGTGCACAGATGGTGTGCGGCACGCAGCAACATCGACATCGACGATGAAGGCGGGCGCTCCCAGCGAGCAGCACCTCTGCCAGCTTCGAGGCCTACTCGCCCGGGCCACCTTGGTGCCCACGACGCCAGCCGACTACGACTCGGCCGCACACACCTCGTTGCGAGTGCACTCGGCTGCGACGGGGTGACTCGATCAGGGAGCGAAACGTGCCAGCTCCCACTCGCCCTTCACAGCATCGTGGCTGAAGTGGACCCGCGGATCATCCACCTGGACTCGACGCCAGAAGAGGAGCAGCAGCACAGCGGCAGACGCCTCGACGTTGCTGCTCGATGCGCCAGCCTCGCCTGGGCCGACCAGCCAGTCCTGTCCGGTGTCGTCCGCCCGAACGGCGGTCATGCTCGACAACGCCGGTGAACGACCGAGCGCGAGTTGGCGCGGGAACAGGTCGTCCACCACCTCGGTGATGCCGAACGACGCGACATCGGATCGAATGCGGTGCTCGACCCCTGTGGCCAGCTCGGCGTCCCAACGATGCACAGCGGCCTCCAACGTTTGACGGCGAATCCAGAACCACATACGTTCGGGCGGTCGTCCGAACGTCCGAACGTCCGACACGGGCCGTCGCGATCCAGCTCCGACACGCTCGCGACGAAGCGTCGCGCTGCATCGACATACCAACGACCGAGGCCGTCGCGACCATCTGGCGGCGGGTACTGCTCGAACACAGCCTCGCCCGTCCGGGCGACCGCTTCAGCCCAGAGGAGAACACCACCGTGATGCGCTACCAGGTCTTCGACTGTCCATCCGGGCCAATGCACCACCGAAGCGTTGGGCGCCGAGACGAGCAGACCCGCTGTCGCCTCGACATCCTCCAGCAGGAAATCAAGTAGATCCTGATCGTTCACAGGACCAGCCTCGCAGCACCCGCCCTTGCTCGATACCTCTCCGAAACGGAACGACTACGACAACGCCGCCGACAACGGCCCCGTTGAAATCGCCTCCTTCCATTACGGCTATCCCGACTACCCGCCGCGATGGCCGGGCTGGACTCCACGAACGCTGCTGGCACCCTGACAACGCTCGCCGAACCCACACCCGAACGATCAGCGGGAGACGCCGAGAGCGTCGACCACCGACCCGGGTGCCACGTCTGGCCGGATCGACCCGGCCGTGCCGACGATCACGAATCGATCGGCTCCACCCAGCGCGAACTGATTCTCGACCTGTCCGATCTTGGCGGTCGCTCCAGGGCTGAGGCACGTGACACCGATCCGTGGACGGTCGTCGAGCGTGGTGAACATCGTCGAGTTGCTCGGTGCCAACAACGCATCGCCACCCGTCGTCTTGTCGTCGAAGACGGGGCGGGCGGCGCGCAGCCCGTTGATTCGACCACGGGCGTTGGTAACCCCTTGGCGGAGGCGTGGCCAACTCGGGTACCCGTACTCCGATGCGAGTGCTCGCTGCGCGTCGGCCAGGGACAACGCAGCGCCCGAGAGGGCTGACGTGCCGAGCCGGTCGAGCCTGCTGCAGCAGTTCTTCGGCCTGACGCCGAAGCTGGTCGTTGTCGGGGTTCGTTGGAAGCGGGGTGGTGCTGGCATCTCCTCGATTAGCGCGGCCTGCGAAACGGGACCTGCCAAACGGGAGAGGTGGACGAGATGGACTCAACTCGAAACCAGTGAGGTGGACTCAGTCCTTCCCGCAGGCCCGGAAGCTCCCTCGACGCTGCACGAACGGTGGCATCCACCGCCACGACGTGGGTCAGTCCTTGTAGCTGTCGCGCATCGGCACTGCGGCACGAACGTCGTTCGCCGAAAGGCTGTCGACTCCGGCGTCGATCGCCCACTTCATCTCGTCGCTGTCGGCAGCATCGTTGGCGTGTGCCTCGAGTCCGAGACCGTGCAGGCCCTCGACGATGCGCGGCGTGATCCCACCGGCATACACATGCGCAACGCCGGCTGGGGAGGTCTCTGCCATTCCCAACACGTAGCGCTCGTAGGCCGACGCAGTCATCCACGGCTGACGTGGAGTGGAGAACAACCCGATGCGAGCCTGCAGTCGTTCCGACCTCAAGATGCCGGGCAACGGACAGTTCCAGCCGGTGAACTTCACGCGCGAGAACACACCGGCACGATCGACCGCGACGAGCACGGAGTCGAGCAAGGCCCTACCGTCGTCCTTGAACTCGAGTTCGAAGTCGACGTCGTCAAGGGCCAAGACGTCGTCGAGAGGTGGCACGCGCTCATCGGCGAAGGCCTCGCTGAACCATCCACCGGCGTCGAGGGCGCCGACAGCGGCGGCAGACGTTTCGAAGACGTGCCCGGTGCCGTTCGTCGTGCGATCGAGCATCGCATCGTGAATGACGACGAGACGCCCATCGGCTGTCTGCTGGACGTCGAATTCGATCCCATCCGCCCCGGGCTCGATGGCCGCACGGAAGGACGCCCTCGTGTTCTCGGGAGCCGACGATGAAGCGCGCGATGGCCGATCACCTTCACGGGTGGTTCCATCTGCTCGACACTGGCCCGGGGCCCATGTTGCTCACCGTAACGAGTCGGCAATCCACACCGGAGTCGTCAGCCACGATCCGCCAACGGTCCATCTTCGGAGTGGATCAGAGGCCGAGGATGGCTCGGATGCCGTCGTCGATGTCGTCGACCAGGACCTGCGGCAGGCTGCCGGCGTGTTCGCCGAGGAGCGACCGGTCGATCAGTTCGAGCCCGAGCGGAACAGCGACCGAATCCTTCGGAAGTCCACTTGCGTTCGCAGGAAGCAAGACATTGCCGGCAATGGCTGCCCGGGCGACATTCGAAGTGACGGGCACGACATGGCTCTGCCAGACGTTCACACTGAGCACGTCGACGGAGGACACGACCACACATGGCCGACCTTCGTCGAGATTCATCCAGTACACCCCGCCCCTGATCACCACGGTGCGGAACGCTCCATCCGTTCCACCGCCGCCATCGACTCCGCTGCCGTCGGAGGTTCGCTGCGTGCCAGTTCGGCGTCAGCCAGCAATTGCTGGGCGAGACTCAGCTGCGAATGGGTGGCGGCATGACGCCGGAGCTGATCGGCAACCCACGGGAGACCGAGCGCTCGGCAGATGTCGGCGGGGGCGAGGTCGATCCACCCGGTCGGAGCCGCCGGTGCTGTTGCGTCATCCGCGGCATACGAGAGTAGCGAGGCGTCGGTCGTGGCAGTCTGTCGTCATGCAACTCGCGATGATCGGACTCGGCCGTATGGGCGCCAACATGGTGCGCCGGCTCCACCACGACGGGCACGACTGCGTGGTCCACGACGTCGACGAGGCACCGATCGCCGAACTCGAGGCCGAACTCGGCGTCACCGGCGCACGCTCACTCGGTGACCTGGTGGCAGCGATGGAGCAACCTCGCTCGATTTGGATCATGGTGCCGGCTGGGTTCGTCGAAGCGACCGTCGATGCACTTGCGCCACTGCTCGACGCCGGCGACACGATCATCGACGGTGGCAACTCGTGGTATCGCCACGATGTCGACCGGTCGGCGGCACTCCTACCGGTCGGGATCGACTACGTCGACGTCGGTACCAGTGGCGGCGTGTTCGGTCTCGATCGTGGCTACTGCCTGATGATCGGCGGCGCCGACGGCGCCGTCGAGCGACTCACTCCGATCTTCGAAACGCTCGCGCCGGGTATCGCCGCAGCAGAACGGACTCCGGGTCGCGTCGACCCCGAAGCGGCCGAGGAGCACGGCTGGCTGCATTGCGGCCCGAGCGGTGCCGGGCACTTCGTGAAGATGGTCCACAACGGCATCGAGTACGGGCTGATGGCTGCGTACGCCGAAGGCCTCAACGTGCTCGCCAAGGCGAACATCGGCGCCGTCGACCACGCCGCGGACGCCGAGACCGCACCGCTCGACGCGGCCCCGTACTACCGCTACGACCTCGACTTGGGCAAGATCACCGAAGTGTGGCGTCGCGGGTCGGTGGTCAGTTCGTGGCTGCTCGACCTCACCGCCGAGGCGTTCCAGGCCGACCCCGAACTGAGCGACTACGCAGGGGTCGTCAGCGATTCGGGCGAGGGACGCTGGACCCTCAACGCCGCCATCGACGAAGGGGTGCCGGTCCCGGTGCTGTCCGCAGCGCTGTTCCAACGCTTCTCGTCGCGTGGACGATCCGACGTCGCCGACCAGGTGCTGTCTGCAATGCGCGCCGGTTTCGGCGGCCACATCGAACGCAAGGACACGACACGATGAGCAACAAGGCGAGCGACAAGGCGTCCGATCCCACGATGATCACCGGGCACGTCGACACCGCCCGCATGCAGAACAACCAGCCCGACGCCGATGCGCTCGTACTGTTCGGCGCCACCGGCGACCTGGCCGTTCGCAAACTGTTCCCGGCGCTGTATCGCTTGGAGCGCTCGGGCACGCTCCACGTACCAGTCATCGGAGTCGCCCGCAGCGAGTGGACCGACGACGACTTCCGCCGCCACGCCCGCGATTCGATCGCCGAGCACATCGACGACCCGGATCCGGCAGTCGTCGATTCGCTGTGCAAGCGCCTCGATCTGGTGCAAGGCAATTACGCCGACGAGAACACGTGGAACGGACTCCGCGCCACTCTCGACAAGCACAACTCGATGGTCGCAGTGTTCTACATGGCGATCCCGCCCGGCATGTTCCCGATGGTCGCGCAGAAGTTGGCCTCGGTCGACCTCCATCACCGTGGCCGCATCGTGGTCGAGAAACCGTTCGGACGTGACCTGCAATCCGCGATCGAGCTGAACAAGACCCTGCACGACGTGTTCGCCGAGGACCACATCTTCCGCATCGACCATTACCTCGGCAAGGAGGCCGTGGAGGACCTGTTGGTGTTCCGTTTCGCGAACACCTTGATCGAGCCGGTGTGGAACCGCAACTACGTGCGCAGTGTCCAGGTGACGATGTCGGAAACGCTCGACGTCGAGGGTCGTGGCTCGTTCTACGAGGGTGTCGGGGCGATCCGCGACGTTTTCCAGAACCACCTGATGCAGGTGGTGTCGCTGCTGGCGATGGAGCCACCGGCCGGCGCCGACTCGGGGTTCCTGCAGGACGAGAAGGCCAAGGTGTTCGCAGCGATGCGTCCGATCGAACCCAAGGCGCTCGTGCGCGGCCAATACGTGGGCTATCGCGACGAACCGGGCGTCGATCCCCAATCGAACGTGGAGACGTTCGCCGCCGCCCGTTTGGAGATCGACTCGTGGCGCTGGGCGGGCGTGCCGTGGTACGTGCGTGTCGGCAAGGCAATGGCGCAGAGCGCGACCGAAGCGGTGATCGAACTGCGCGAGCCGCCGCGCATGCTGTTCGACGAGTCCGGTGGTCCGCCGCCAGGTCGCAACCTGATCCGACTGCGGCTCGGGTCGAACGATGGCGTCACGTTTGCGTTGCAGGCGAAAACGCCGGGGCCGGACCTCGACAGCCAGGAGGTCGACGTCGATGTCGACTTCGCGGCAGCGCTCGGCGAGCGTCAGGACGCATACGAGCGTCTGCTCGGCGATGCGCTGATCGGGTCCCTGCGACGGTTCGCACGCCAGGACATCGTGGAAGGAACGTGGCGCGTCGTGCAGCCGGCGCTCGACCATCCCGGCGGCGTGGTCCCCTACTTCCGCGGGTCGTGGGGCCCGGCCGACGCCGACGACATCTTCGTCAACGATGACACCTGGTTCCTCCCCACCCCCGACCGCGACTGATCTCGATCGGGGTCATCTCGATTGGGGTCAGACCCCAATCGAGACACTCACTTCCCACCATGTGGATTCCCATCACGCTCGCGGCGGCGGCGTTCCAGGTGCTGCGGACCTCGCGGCAGCATCGGCTGCGGTCGGTGCTGTCGGTCAACGGCGCTGGCTTCGTTCGATACGCATACGGCTTCCCGCTGGCGGTGATCGCGGCGGTCGTGACGTTCGTGATCGTCGGCGACGGACTGCCGGCGATCCCATGGCGATTCTGGCCGATCATCGTCGGGGCCGGTGCGGTGCAGATCGTCGGGACGCTGGCGCTGCTGCGGGCGTTCGACCTGCGCGACTTCGCGATCGGAACCGTGTACGCGAAGAGCGAGGTGATCCAGGTGGCGATCGTGTCGACCATCGCCCTCGGCGAGCCACTCGAACCGCTGGGCTGGGTGGCCGCATTCGTGTGCATGGCCGGTGTCGCATGGCTCGCGGCGCCGAACCGGTTGCGCGACATCCTCGGGCGCGCTGGTGACCCCGCGGCGCTCATGGGGATCGTGGCCGGAGGGTCGTTCGCTGTGGCGGCCGTCGGGATCCGCGGTGCATCGACATCGCTCGAAGGTGGAACGACCTGGGATCGCGCGCTGCTGACCTTGACCGTGATGCTGGGCATCCAGACCGTGCTCAACGGAGCGTGGCTGATGGCCCGCGACCGCCAGGAGTTGGTGCGGGTCGGCACCGCATGGCGTGCTGCGCTGCCCATCGGGATCCTCAGCCTGTGCGGATCAGCGGGCTGGGCGGTGGCCGTCACCATGGAGAACGCCGCCAAGGTGCGCACGCTCGGACAGGTCGAGTTGGTGATCGCGTTCGCCATCTCCACCTGGGTGCTCCACGAGCGTCACACCCGCGCCGAGTACGCCGCAAGCGCCTTGGTGATGGTCGGTGTGATCGGCGTCGTCGTCTTCGGCTGACGGTGCACGGCCGAACCATCGCACCGCTGCTCAGCCCGCTGCGCACTCCCGCGGCGAATACTGACCGAGCCAACCCGAAGAAACGACGAATTCATCGACGGCGCGATCTCCGACGTGGCACAGGTACTCGGTCGCGTCGGAGTTGGTGGCCCGGCAGCCGCCGGAGACGAGCGAGGTGTCGTCGACGATGACAGACGTGTAGCCGGTGTAGTCGAGCGTGCCGAGCGGCTCCGGGAAGGCATTGATCGAACACTCGAAGACATCGGGCTCCGCGGTTGCGATGCAGCTCGGCACGACGCCGTTGAGGACTGCGCCATCCGGAAGGAGCACCACGACTGCCAGGTCCGTTGCCACCGGAATGGGCGCGAGGTTGACTGGAGGGGTTGCGGTCACGTCGACGACGGGATCGGAAGCGGCACCGAGGGCGTCGTCCGGCAAGGTCTCGCCACCTCGTTGCGCAACGACTGCGAGACCGCCGATCATCAGCACAGCGGCGGCGACCCCGAGCACGGTGCGAGCCGTCGGTGACGCTGTTCGACGCGCGCCCGCGGGAGCAGAAGGAGATCGTTCTCGATCGCGTCGAGTTCGTCGGTCACCTCGACCCGCTGAGCCTGAGAACGCAAGTACGCGGTGATCTCGTGTTCGAGTGTGGATGTCATGGCATCACCTTTCGTAGATGTTCGAGGGCCCGGTTGAGCCAGAGGCCGACGGAGCCGGGCGGGCAGTCGAGCGCATCTGCGATCTCGACGTTGGACAGCCCGATGTGGAACCGCAGCACGATCACGGCGCGCTGGTTGAACGGCAGACCGTCGAGCAGATCGGCGATCGGCTCGGAGTCCCACACAGCTAGATCAGGTCGCAGATGATCGGACAGCCGGGTACGACGTGATCGAGCACGGCCAGCGTCACGGCACCGGTTGAGCACCGACCGGTTGAGATACGGCCCGGGCTCGTCGATCGTGCTCCAGCGCCGGGTACATCTCGACGAACACGTCGTGGACGAGGTCGTGGGCGAGCTCCGAGGAACCGACCATCAACGCTGCTCGTCGGACCTGGCCGGTGAGCTCGGCTCGGTAGAAGTCGCAGAACGATGTGTCGACCTCGACATGGCGCTCGGTCTCGTGGTGCTCGGTCTCGTGGTCGGTGTCGGTCATCAATCTCTTTCAACGTTTCAACACGCCGATTCGATACAGCTTTGTCGGTGGACGTCGACGTGGTGACTTCCGGCCGCCCCCGCCCTGTGGGTCCGGCCAACTGTGTGACACCCCTTCTCTATGGTTGTGGGTATGGAGATCGCAGGGGTCGTCGAGCGGGTGGAACGCATTGCTTCGGTGCGCGCGAACCCTGCTGCCAACACCGATCTCATCCAGAGCGGACTCGTCGCAGTCCGCGAAGTACAGGCC
>Ga0105053_10000162_pt1 | contig 88466 bp, 75 predicted proteins | sample BON01_FD_78093 | JGI IMG/M metagenome (GOLD analysis project Ga0105053, IMG submission 78093) | Freshwater microbial communities from Lake Bonney liftoff mats and glacier meltwater in Antarctica - BON-01 | ecosystem: Environmental > Aquatic > Freshwater > Ice > Glacier meltwater | place: Lake...
CGCTTTTACGCATCTGCACTGCTTCGGCATCGGCCTTATCGTCCTCACCCAGCAAGTGCAGCACCCCATGAATCATGACCCGGTGTAATTCGTCTGCAAAACTAACACGATTTTTCGTGGCGTTCTCACGTATTCGCTCAATGGAGAGATAAAGTTCTCCGCTAACGTCATTGTCATCCAGACAATAATTAAAAGTAATTATATCGGTATAATAGTCGTGTTGCAGGTGTTCTTTGTTGATTACCAATAAATACTCATCACTACAAAACACATAACTCAGTTCATTCGCCCTTTTCCCAGCAGCGGCACATTGATCAATAATCCATGACTTGAGGTGTTTCTGATCTAAAAGACGAAATTCGATTTCGTGCGTAAAAAATCGAATCATGTTTCTTCGTTCAATTTCAAACTAAATTTTATTGCTTTCGCCTCGTTACAATAGGACAATCCGTTTGTGAATGCTTGCAGAAAATACACGCCACGCCCGCCTTCTTTCTCCCTGTTCTCTAGGGTAGTTGGGTCTACCATCAAGCTCAGATTAAAACCAGGGCCTTGGTCGCTGATGCAAAAAAACAACTCTGCCACATCCGCATTGTATCGGTAATCGATAATCACCGTCTTTTCCGGGTCGCTGTGGTTGCCGTGGATTATGGCATTCTGTATTGCCTCAGAAAGCACCAGGCGCGTCTTAAAAACATCCTCCACACTCATCGACGCACATTCCTTCAGCTTCTCGATAAGCGTATCGATGACTTGTAAATTGGCGCTCTCAGAGCGTATTACAATGCGGCCTTCCATTTTATCGGTTGATTTGTAAAAAGTAAGTATCGACCTTGTCTTTATAAAAACTGTTCAGCTCTGGCGTTAGGGTTCGGTATAAGTCCACCGCTCTGTTTTTTTGCTTTCGATAAGCTTCAAAACCAGGGGGAGTTCCTTTAGGTGCTTCTGTGGCCGATTTGCTCTCACGCCTTTCTTCTTCGTCTCTTTCTCTTTCGGCTTTCTCAGACTCAAGCAAACGCGTCATGATCTCTTCTTGCCGGCGCAAGGTTTGTTGGCTCAGCATTTTATTCACGAGTTCCTTCTCTGTTTTTTCCATCTCCTTCGCCAGTCTGTCCAAATCACCCAAGGGCTTTTTTCCGTCCTTATTGTATTCTTCATTCAATTTTTGCAATTCGCGACGAATGGCCTCTTGGCGTGCAGCTGCCTCAGAAAACGCCTTGCTCTGGTTACCCCGCTGACCTTTCTGACCCTGCTGACCTTTTTCACCTGGCTTTTGTCCATCCTTCATTTGCTGCATCTGCTGATTAAGTTCCTTCTGCAGCTGCGACAATTTAGACATGCCTGATTTACCACTTTTACCTGGTTTCATACATTGCGACTCACTTCCGCTCTTCTTCGACTCCATCTCCGCCATCTCCTGCTGCATCTGCTTCAATATTTCAGAAAGCATTACCGCCAGATTATTGGCCGACGTCATCGCATACTGTTGACGAGACCTCGCCTGAGGTGTTTGCCGGTTAGAAAGATGGTCGACCATAATCTGGAGATGGTTATTCAAATCCCCAACTTCCTTATTCACGAAACTCTGAATTTGAATAACCCGCTTGCTTAAGGCAAGCAAACTGTCCGCTATCAAACCAACATCTTCCCGCAACTTAAACTGTTCTTTGCCAATATCCATATAGGCTTGGCTATAGTTGGTGTTTTCTTTAAGCCTGTCCATGAGTGCTTCTTGGGCAAAACTGAACTTCACCAGGTTTTCTAGTAGCTGTCGTAAGGCGCGAATATCAATTTCAAGCTGTTCTTTTTGCCCTGCTTGCATTTGCATGCGCATTTTTTTCGCCAGCTCCTCCATCTTTTTGGCTGTGTCTTTTTGCTTTTTTGCGGCTTGTTGTTGTTTCTTCTGCTTCAAATCAGCTGAAGAGGATTTCATTTCTTCGCTAATCTCTTTGTTCTCTTCCTCCATACCGTCTAGATCTAACGGTTCCTCCAAAGCACCGTTTTTCTCTTTGAGCTCGTCCATCTCCTCCTTCAGTTCATCAAACTTTTTGTTCAATTCTTCTTGTTTCTGAGCGGCGGTTTCTGCATCCGTCGTCTTCTTCTCATTTTCTACAGCTAGTTTGTTTTGTTCATCAGCCAGCTTATCCAGCGCTTTGATGGCTTGTTCCACTTTTTGTTCCACCTCCATAGACTTGAAAAATTCCAACATCCTATCCAGCTCCTTGGCGATGTCCTTATTGTCCATTTTTAGCACGTCCAGCTTATCCTGCAATTGTGGTTGGTTCTCTTGCTGCATCATTTTCTGCAGCTCTTCCATTAGCTTTTTAAGATCGTCGTTCAGCAACTTCTCCACCATCTCCTTCAAAGCATCTTGCTTTTGTAGTATTTCTGCAGCATCAGGTTCTATTTCTTTTTTTAATTCAGATTGCTCCTGTAACTCGTTGCGAACGTCCTTGAGCTGCTCTTCAATATTTGCTTCTCTCTTTTGAATTTGTTCGAGTAACTTTTTATCCTCCCAGCCAAGCGCCTTTTGGTCTTGTAGTTTTCGCTTTAATCTTTCGGCATCTTGCTGCAGCTGCTGTACCTCCTTCAACGATGATTTTAGCTTGTCGACAATAGCATCAGACTGTTTGCTGATTTCCTCACGTGTCTCCTTTTCGGTAAGCTGGCGATAACTAAAAACATTTGACCGGCTTTTTTTAGAACCATGAATTTGGTCATTATCTCCTACTTCAAAATAATAAGACAGCTGATCACCAGCTTTGAGCTTTAGTGTTCGTAAGTCAAAATAATGGTAAAACGACTGACGCAAACCCCTACCCATATTTAGGTTCTGCTCAAAATTTCGTGTAACATTTCCCTTTTCATCTGAAATTTCAGTCTTGAATTTGAACGAGCCAAATCCATAATCATCCGCAATTTCACCACTGAAATACAACATTTTCTGATCGCTCGAGTCACGCGCAGCTTCCAATTGGATAACCGGGAAAGCATCTTGAACAACACTTAATCTGTACTTCATAATTTCCGCATCCGGATTCATGGCATTCACGGCGGTGATGCTATAATCGCTGCTGGAGCGTACAAGTTTTTGAAGCGCGAAATAATATCCGCTGTTTTTCCCTTCCAGTGTAGATGAATCAGCCTCATAGAATAAAGACACGCCATCTACTGACTTCACATGAAATTCCCAACGAATATTTGTTCCCTCCGGCACCACAAGGTCGCCCGTATTGGTAAGCCGCTCATCCTTCTTCCCAATGTATGCAGGATAATCTAAAACAACCTCAAACCGGCTTATTACTGGTTTGGGCAAAACTTTGAGCGTATAGGGAATAGAGTAAAACTTATTTGCAGCAAAACGAAAAGCCAAATCTTTCTGTAGCTCGCGGAAAACAAAACGAAATTGGTTGGCACCAATCTTTTCAAGTTTAAAGCGCCCCTTTTCTGTTTCTAGAAAAACTTCAGCAGGAAACTCCGTTCCGGTTAACTTTAACTGTACCGTATAATCTGCAAATTGAACCACCTCCAGGCCCTGGTTTTCCAAAACAAAGTTAAAGGGTGCTATAGGTACAAAAGTCTCATTGTAACGCAGTACCCGTTGACCGGCATCCGTGATGATTGTCGGTGCCGCCAAAAGTACTACACCAAAGACCAACAAGACCGGTACTAAATAGCGCAGATAACGTTTGTTTTGTTTAAAATCGATTACCTGCGCGAAAGGCAAAGGACGCAAAAACGCTGTTCGCTGCTCGATACTTGCAACCAAAAGCTCGTCATGAGGTAATTCTTCAGATTCCTTATATAACTGTATGGTATTCAATAATTTATCGGATACATCCGGGAAAAATTTACCAATTATCGCTGCTGCTTCTTCCCGACTAATACGCTTACCCAAACGGTTAAGTTTTGCATAAGGTAATACCAGGTATCTAACTAATATCCAAATATTTATAATTATAAAAAATAAGAATAGCGCCGTCCGACCTGTTCTATCGAATTGTCCATAAAACTCCGTTGTTGAAACCAACAAATAACTCAGCAATAACCAACTCAAAAACAATAGACTTCCTTTAATTATCTGATTCAGATAAAATTTACGGATGAAGCCGTCAAGTTTGTCGATCAATTGCTGATATGCATTCATTTTTAAAGGGCTAATTCTACTACAACGGGGCAATGATCGGAATGATGCACCTGAGGCATAATGGCAGCAGATTTTAAGACAGGTAATAAGGGTTCTGTAATAATGTTGTAATCAATGCGCCAACCCTTGTTGTTCACCCTGGCATTCATACGATACGACCACCAAGAATACTGTTGTTTTTCGTTAGGATGCAGGCTACGGAAACTGTCCACCAAGCCACGGCTTAGGTATTGGGTAAACCATTCCCTTTCTTCGGGTAAAAAACCAGACATAGTCGCATTTCGCACCGGGTCATGAATATCGATCGCCTGGTGGCAAATATTGTAATCGCCACAAATCACCAGTTTCGGAAAACGTTGCCTTAAATCAAAGATGTAGTCTTGGAAGAAAGCAAGTAACTTCATTTTAAACGCCTGACGCTCGTCGCCGCTCGAACCCGACGGTAGATAGACACTGATAACGCTAAAGTCGTTGTAATCGGCGCGCAGCACCCTTCCTTCGTAATCTATCCAGTCGACACCCGTACCAACTTCTACATGATTTGGTTTTGCTTACTCAGCAAACCCACACCACTGTAGCCTTTTTTTTCAGCCGTGTGCCAATAACAATGATAGCCCAGACTTTCGTACAAGGCCATATTAATCTGATCGGGTTGGGCTTTTAGTTCCTGCAAACACAGTATGTCTGGGTTTTCTGTTTGCATCCAGGTCGATAAACCTTTGTTTTCTGCGGCCCGTATTCCATTCACATTGTAAGAAATTATTTTTATCATTTGAGGACTTTCACCGTGACGATACGCACATCTTCCAAAGGGCGGTCACCGGGAACAGTAGCCACCTTACCAATGGCATCCAAAACGTCCAATCCCTCCACTACACGTCCATAAATAGTGTAGGCTCCATCTAGGTGGGGTGTTCCACCTATAGTTTTATAGATTTCACGCGATTCATCGCTATATTTTTTACCTGATCTCATTTCTAGGCTGTTCAATTCAGCATCACTAAAAGTCCGACCTTGAACAATGTAAAACTGACTGCCACTCGATGCTTTTTCTGGATTCACCATATCGCCTGTTCGCGCTGCGGCCAAAGCTCCTTTGCGGTGAACAAGACTATCTACAAATTCAGCAGGAACGGTATACCCAGGCCCACCCTGTCCAAGTTGTTTGCCTTTTGGCGCAGTACGCGAGTCCGGATCACCGCCCTGAACCATAAACTCACGGATCACCCGATGAAATAAAAGGCTGTCGTAATATCCTTCCTCGGCTAATTTGATAAAGTTATCGCGGTGTAAAGGCGTTTCATCATACAATTGCAGCACCATACGGCCTGCGGTAGTTTGCATTTCTATCATGGTAATATTTTTGGCGTTCTTTTTGGATCTCTGAGCGGTCGAATGCATACTCATTAGCAGCAAAATCGATAAAATGAGCATTTTTTTCATGTCCGTACTATTTATGCTTCAGGTTTAATAAAATTAATTTCTTCGAAATAATACAGCGCGTGCGCTACCAGTAGATCTTCTTGTTCTAACAAATTTACACCAGGAACTTTTTTTAAAGCTTTAAAATGTGGCCAGCCTTCTTCATCATTACCGATATGCTCATAATACCCCGAAAACATGAGCAAACGACAAACAGCGATATGCATCAGGTCTTGTTTTTCTTCCTTTGTAAATTTACGGAAGCCCTGCCCTAACGCATCAACTCCAATAAGATAGAGGACGCTCTGCAAATCAGGTTTTTTACCAAATTCTACTTCTAATTTATCCGTAAGCTGCTCCCAACGAGCATGTAGTTCTTTTTTCATTTCAGTTCAAAATTATCACTATCGCGCAAAAAAGGCAACCTATCGCGCGTTTCCAGCAGCAAATCTGCCGAAAGTTCAACTGCCTTCACTGCAATTTCCTCACCAGCTTGCCACAATACCTCTCCCATTGGATCTATCACACAACTGCAGCCTGAATGTGGTATGCCGTGTCCATCGATACCCGTCCGATTCACGCCTATCACATAGCTCTGGTTTTCGATTGCACGCGCAATCAAAAGCTGATTCCAGGCATACACTCTTCGAGACGGCCAGTTAGCAATATTTATAAGCAAATCATAGCTGTTCTGGTTCCTAGCCCAAACAGGAAAACGTAAATCATAACATATTTGGAAATGAATACGCCAACCAGCAATAGGACAAATTAAAGTTTCACTCCCTGCACTAAAAACGTCGTTTTCTCCGGCCAAGCTAAACAAATGACGTTTGTCATATTGCGCCAAAATACCTTCAGCCGACACTACAAGTAGACGATTGTAATATTTTCCTTCTTCTTCAACATTGATACTACCCACCACCGTTGTTCTGTAGTCCGTTGCTATTTTACGCATCCATTCAACTACATCACCATCCATTTTGTTGGCGGTTTTTGCCGCTTGCATGCTAAAACCAGAGCTGAACATTTCAGGTAAAATAATCAAATCAGTATTGAAAGTAATTATTTCTAATAAGGAGCTTATCTTATTCAAATTCTGAACTTTATCCTCCCAGATAAGATCGGTTTGAACCAATACTAATTTCAGATTGCGCATATCACCTCCGCGGCTTTTTGCAAAGTTTCGTCGCTTTTGGCAAAACAAAAACGAACCAATGCAGGTGCATCATTACTCTGTATAAACGGTGAAATTGGAATGACAGCCAAGCCTTTTTCCCGCACTAACATTTCCGTAAATTCCATATCGTCAGCGCTACTAATCCGATTGTAACGAGCGAGTTGGAAATAAGTAGAAGCAGTCGGTACGAAGTCAAAACGACTCTTTTTAACCAGATTCAGGAACAAATCACGTTTCTGCTGGTAAAAATCGGGTAGCTGCTCATAACTTTTGTCTAGTTTCAGAAACGCTGCAAAAGCCCACTGTACTGGTGTATTGACGGCGAATACATTAAACTGGTGCACCTTCCTAAATTCTTTGGTCAGTTCGTTTGGTGCTATTGCATAACCCACTTTCCAACCCGTATTATGGTAGGTTTTTCCAAAAGAAGAAACTACAATGGCACGGCCACATAGTTCTGGATGGGTCAACATAGATAAGTGTGTTTTCTTATCAAAAACCATGTGTTCGTATACCTCATCGGCAAGGACCACAATCTCCGTATTACGCAGCAAATCAGCTAACTTATCTAGGTCTTCTTTAAGTAAAACTGCACCCGTTGGATTGTGAGGATTATTCAAAATAACCATACGCGTTCGTGTATTGATACGCGCACGCAACTGATCCCAGTCATAAGCAAAACGATTCCCATCCCAAAACATGGGCAAATGAATCGGCCGTGCACTTTGCACCTTTATAGCGGGTGCATAACAATCGTATGCAGGGTCAAAACAAATTACTTCCTGATCCGGTGATACAAAAGCTGCTATAGCTGTAAAAATGGCCTGCGTTGCTCCAGCCGTGATAGTAATTTCCGTTTCTGGATCTACATTTTTCTTGTAAAAAAGTAATGTCTTCGTTGCCAATTCTTGACGTAAATCCAATAAACCAGGCATAGGTGCATATTGATTTTGTCCTGACTTCATTGCTTCATACACCTTATCCACCAAAATTGGATTTGGCTGAAAATCAGGAAAACCCTGGGCAAGATTGATAGCCTTGTAGGTATTGGCCAGCCCTGTCATGACTGAAAAAATACTATTGCCTGTATTGGGAAGTTTGGTCAGGAACATCGCCCAATATCCGAATTAAAGTCCAAAACTTGCTGATAAGTCAAGCATGCGCTGCAATGGCTTGAGCGCTTGCAAACGGAGCTTTTCATCCATCAATAACTCAGGTTGTTCATATTTTAGTGCTAAATAGACTTTTTCAAGTGTATTTCTTTTCATGTGCGGACAGTCATTACAAGCACAATGATTGGTTGGCGGAGCAGGAATAAAAATTTTGTGCGGGGCTGATTTTTTCATTTGATGAAGAATTCCTGCTTCGGTGGCAACGATAAAACTTTTTTTCTCGTTTTTGATAGCAAACTGTAACAATGCCGTAGTCGAACCTATAAAATCAGCCATTTGCAGTATTTCAGCTTCACATTCAGGATGTGCAATAAAAGCTGCATCCGGATAGTCCATGCGTAATTGGAGTATTTTTTCCATCGAAAAAATCTCATGCACCATGCAGGAACCATTCCAAAGAACGAGATCGCGGCCCGTTTTTTTAGAGATATAGGCACCTAAATTTTTATCTGGAGCAAAGATTATTTTTTGATCTACTGGCAAACTTTCAACGATTTGAACGGCGTTACTTGAAGTACAAATAATATCGGATAGCGCTTTGATTTCAGCACTGCAGTTCACATAGGTTATCACCAAGTGATCTGGATGATCTGCTTTAAACTTGCTAAATAAATCAGCAGGCGTACTATCGGCCAGTGAGCAGCCTGCTTTTAGATCAGGTAATAACACTTTTTTTTGGGGAGAAAGTATCTTAGCCGTTTCTGCCATAAAATGAACGCCAGCAAATAAAATGATGTCAGCATCGGTAGCAGCTGCTTGCTGTGATAACCCCAGGCTATCTCCAATGTAATCGGCTACGTCTTGAATATCGCCTGTTTGATAATAATGCGCCAAAAGCACCGCATTTTTTTCTTTTTTTAGTTTATTTATTTCGGCAACCAAATCAAGGGTTGGGTCAACCTCCAGATTTATATAACCTAAAATAGGCAGCTTATCCACAGCTTTTTTGAGCTTTTCGTTCAGCATCTTTATCCTTTTAATAAAGTATTTAAAATATTGGTTGTTATGGTTAGGGGTGTTGAAAGGTGGATATTCTCTGTAATTAGCTATTGCGAATATCAGTATTCACCTTTTGCGTCTGTTTGTTAACAACCACTATAGGTCAAAGTTCAGTGTTTTTGGCAAGAATGCGCCCCTTATCCACAAATGTGGATGACGCTTGTACACGGCTTAATTTCATCTTTTCTTGTGGAAGGATTGTGTACATATTGGGTCTTGTTCACTTTTAGTCGCGGAAAAACTTATAACTATTTCCAATAAATCCAATTGTCCTAAAAACAGAGGGTTTATGCACGGCTTATACAGCTGTCCACACAGCTTTTTATAATTACTGTATAAAGATGTGGATAAGCGTTTCAGCTGTAGAACTGCTCGCCCACCACATAATCATGAATACTTTCGGGGAGCAGATAACGAACGGAATCACCTGTTTTTAGAAGCTCACGTATCTTGCTCGAAGAAATTTCTAGCCGGGGAGCGTCTACTAGTCTTACTGAGGGATGATCGATCAGCTCCGCACTTTTTTCGCCAACGCGCGGATAGACTAGTATTGTGTGGTTTTCGAGCAGGTATTCATAATTTTTCCACTTCTTAAGACCCACCAGATTGTCTTCTCCCATAATGATAGAAAAACGGCTTTCTGGAAATTTTTCCTGCAAATGCACGAGTGTATGCACGGTATAATGGGGTGCTTTAAGCTTAAACTCGACATCACTGGCACGAAGCCTGTCGTTACCCAAAACGGCTCGGTGTACTAGATCGAGCCGATGGTATTGGTCGAGCATGCTATTGCGTATTTTAAACGGGCTTTGCGGGGTGACCACAAACCAGACCTCATCCAAATTAGCACGAAACGCAAAATGGTTGGCCAAGATGAGGTGTCCGGTATGAATGGGATTAAAAGTCCCGAAAAAAAGGCCAATTTCTTTCATTTAGCGTTTAAAAAGGTGTCGACTAGTTGCACAGCTTCTTTTTTAGCAGCTTCCAACTCATGATTTACAATGACCACGTCAAAAGCGGTTTCAAATTTCATTTCCTCTTCCGCTTTTGCCAAGCGCATTGCCAACTTTTCAGGGCTTTCGGTATTGCGGCCGATTAAGCGGTCTCGTAAGATTTCAATCGAGGCTACTTTTACAAAAACCGCGAGAGCCTCCGGTCCATATTGTTTTTTAATATTGAGCCCACCTTGGACGTCTACATCAAAAATGACGGAATTGCCCTGTTCTAAAATTCGGTTGATTTCACTTTTTAACGTGCCATAGTAGGTTCCGGGATAAACCTCTTCCCACTCCACAAAATCACCAGAGGCAATTTTTTCACGAAATTGGTCTGTATGTATAAAATGATAGTCTTTACTATCGGTTTCATAAGCCCGGCGTTCACGACTGGTGGCGCTAATGCTGAACTGAATATTAGGAAAATGACGCAGCAAATGGTGAACCAGTGTTGTTTTTCCTGATCCAGAGGGTGCTGAAAATATGAGTAGTTTAGCCGCCACGAATTATAAAACGTTCAAAACTTGCTCTTTGATTTTCTCAAGCTCATTTTTCATGTCTACTACCAGTTTTTGGATTTCGACATGATTACATTTTGAGCCAAGGGTATTGATTTCACGCCCCATTTCCTGAGCAATAAACCCGAGTTTTTTGCCGCCGGATTTCTCGTTTAAACTGCTCTTAAAAAATGCGCAGTGCTGACGCAAACGCTGCTTTTCTTCAGAAACGTCTAATTTTTCGAGATAAAAGATGAGTTCTTGCTCAAATCGGTTTTGGTCGATTTTTTCCTCTTCAATAAAAGCGTCCAAACCATTTTTCATCCGTTTACGGATGGTTTCTATTCTCTCTTGTTCAAACGGGTCGATTTTAGACAGCGCTAGCAAAATACGGTCGCTTGAGGCAATCATATCTACACCTGTTTGTTGGCCTTCTGTGGCTCGGAATTGGTCGAATGCGGCTAGGGCAGCTTGAACAAGCTTTTCTATTGCCGGCCAGCAGCTGTCGTCGGCATGGGAATCGCCACCGGTAATTTCAGGAAGGCGCAAGACGCTACTTAGAAGATTATCGGTAGGCTGATTAAGCTCTCTGGCAAGATCTTCTAGCTCATGGAAATAGGCTTTTACGAGGGTTTGATTGAGTAGTCCACCGCTCTCTGCACCGCTTCTTTCGATGTTTACGCTGAACGTAACCTTTCCGCGTTCGATGGTACTGTTAATAAGGTTCCGGAATTGATATTCGCGGTCTTGTACGGTCTTGGCTAGGCGCATGTTTAAGTCTAGAAACTTGCTATTCAGCGAGCGAATTTCTACGGTTGCCTGCCCTATGGGTAGTTGCGCAGTGGCTTTACCGAAGCCGGTCATGGATTTGATCATGGGTGCAAAAGTAAGACTAATTCCGTGCCTCGCTGACGAGATATACACCTGCAAAAATCATAAAGGCAAAAACGACTTGCTCGAGCATGAGCACATCCCTCCCCCAAATCATCGCAATGAGCGTGGCGAGTACGGGTTGCAGATAGATATAGGTGCCTACAACCGAGGAGTTGACAAATTTAAGCGCCCACGCGTTGAGCCAATAGGCAACGATTGATATACCGATGATGATATAAGCAAATGCCGACCATTGAACAAGTCCAAAATCTGTCCAGCGAACAGCTAATGCTTCTTTGAAGCCAAAAGGAAGTACCAGGATGCTACCAAATAAAAACACCCACTTAACTACGGTAAAAGTTGAATAGCGCGCCATGAGCGGCCTAACGAGTACAAGATATGTAGCAAATAGGATGGCATTAATCAATATCATAAAATTTCCCCAGCTACTGTTTGCCGGCATGGTGGCAGCATGATGAGGCGTTCCTATGATGAGTAAAATTGCTCCGGCTGTGCCAAGACCAATGCCAAGCAGTTTGCGCCAGCCAATCTTTTCGGCCTTATAAAAGGCAGCAACAACCAGTATAAATATGGGCGAGGTAACCATAATTACCGAAGCATTGATGGGCGAACTAATGGACAGTCCTTTAAAAAAGAGCAGCATATTTCCGGCAACACCAAAAAAGGCACAAATTGCCAGTAAACCCAGATCACGTTTTGTTGGGACTTCTTTTTGTTTTCGAACGATCGGATCAACCAGCCAAAAGAAGGCGGTAGCAATCCAAACCCGCAACAAAATGAAGCCGAAAGGCGCTATCCAAAGCGGCATCAGTTCTTTGGCGATGGTGTAGGAGCCCCCGTACAGCAGTGCCGTTAAAAACAACGACCCGTGTACCAGCACTTTTTGATTCATCGTGCGAAGGTAAGGGGTCGCCTGATATCAAAAACGATTTGTGCTTGTGCCGCTTAAAATAATCGCCAGCCGAGGGATAAAATAAATTGACTTGGCCGTGTACTGGCGGCAAAATTCTGACCCTGTATGGTCACATTATCACTGAGCGCACTAAAGCTACCTTCATATTTGAAGTCGGCATTGAGCTTCCACAAATCAACGCCAACGCCAATCTGAAAACCCACTGAAGCACTTTTGTACTGACTAGAAACATCCTCGGTGATATTTCCCTTGCGCGCATCTGCCTGGAGCAAAGTAGAAAATACCGGTCCAGCGTTAATACGTGCAACGCGAAAAAAACGTTTTCCAAACATAACGGGGACATCAATTTTAGCAAAATTCATTTGTGAAATGGCGGTACCGCTGGCCGAAGTAATGGCTATTTCGGAGCTGGTGGAGGTAAAAAGAACCTCTGGCTGAACATAAAAACCCAATACCATGACTCGGCTATACAAGCCGACATGGAAACCAATCCGCGCATCCGATTGGCTAATCGTTTGCAAATTGGAATTGGTTACTTGATCGAATTTTAAATTAGAGGAGCTTACGCCAAAACGAGGGCCAAGTTGAAAAAGCTGCGCCTGAATGGTTGTGCTGCATAGCAGCAATAGTAGTAGCAGGGTGGATTTTCTCATAAAAAATGACGTAAGACTGGGGTGAAAATAAGAAGGCTTTAATTCGTTATTCGCACTAAACGAAAAAAAACACGTTATTTGTCTATTAAGATGTTGTCGCTGAAACATATAGTACTTACCACCCTTGCTGCTGCCTATTTGTTGGCGTCAACAGGATTGGTGGTGAACTTGCATTATTGTCTTGGCCGCGTTAAAGCGGTCACGTTGGCAGTGCAGGAAAAAGAGCACTGTATATGTCCAGAGCCGACGGTCGAAAAGGATTGTTGCCGTTCGGAGCAACAGTTGCTCGAAACGCAATCGACCCATCTGTTAGCGGAAACGTTTGTATTTCAACCCGCCTTCATCACGCATGTGCGCGGTGTTGATGTTAAAAACGAGGCGCTATTTGAGAGCCATCTCACCAATGAGTTCGCAACACGCGGTCCGCCAGCGCCCATTTATAAACGGAATCAGGTTTTTAGGTTATAGACCGGCGATTTATAATTTGTCCAATTTATTTAAATCTCTAAAAACCAAAAACCATGAAATATTTCCAAAAACGCAATATATTACTCTTTACACTTGGCTTTCTTTTTGCTTTCAGTCAAGGTGTTTCGGCTCAAAAGCTGCCAAAAAAAGCCGAAACTAAATTTACAGTCTACGGTAATTGCGGTATGTGTGAAAAACGCATCGAAACAGCTCTTGATTTAAAAGGCATCACTTTTTCTGATTGGGATAGAAACACCAAAGAGGTGTATATCAAATACAATCCACGTATTGTTAGCGAAGATGAGCTGCATAAGCTTATTACAGCCGTTGGCCACGATACCAATAAAATGAAAGCCGATACAACGGTTTACAGCAAACTCCCCGGTTGTTGCTTGTACCGCGAAAATCCGAATACCCATAGCGATTAAGGTTTTTAATCGTGTATTATTTACGGATACTCAGCATTGTTATGCTGGGGTTGTTGTTGCTTCCTGATGATTTAGCAGCACAAACCAATCTGCAGGGTTTTGTATTGGAAGAAGATGAAAAGGGTCGACTTAAGCCACTTATCGCCGCCAATGTGTATTGGTTAGGGAGTACAAGCGGTACCACTAGCGATGCGAAGGGCTTTTTTAGTCTGCCCTTGCTTTCGGGGAGCTCGAAACTGGTTATCAGCTACATCGGCTATAAAAACGATACGATCATCATCTCTCGTCAGCAGGAAGTGAAGGTGATTCTCAAAAATGCCCGTAATTTATCAGTGATTGAAATCAGCGGGGATAGGGCCAGCACGTTTATTTCGTCGATTAACCCAATTAAAACTCAGGTGATGACAGAACAAGAGCTTTTTAAGGCGGCTTGTTGTAATCTCAGTGAAAGTTTTGAGACCAATCCGTCGGTGGACGTGAGTTATACCGATGCAGTTACCGGTGTTAAACAAATTCAGATGTTGGGTTTATCGGGCAGCTACATTCAATTACAACGGGAGAATATGCCGGATGTACGTGGTTTGTCGGGCTTTTATGGGCTCAATTTTACACCGGGCAGTTGGATCGAGTCTATTCAACTTACCAAGGGGGTAGGTTCGGTGTTTAATGGTTACGAAAGTATTTCAGGTCAGCTTAATGTTGAGTTGAAAAAACCAGACACGGGCGATTCTGTCTTTGCAAATGGTTATCTCAACCAAATGGGGCGCTCAGAAGCGAATTGGTACAGCCGCCATCGTTTAAATACGAAATGGAGCACTGCATTTTTATTGCATGGAAATCTGACTACCCGAAAAAACGATGTAAATGGTGATGGTTTTTTGGATATGCCTACGGGTAGTCAATGGAACGTCATTAACCGATGGAAGTACGACAATGGCCAGGGCATTATTGGTCAGTTTAGTGTGCAAGCGCTGAATGATGAGCGCATTGGGGGTCAAAGGGCATTTGATCCCAGTGGAGAACGCACCACCACCACGGCTTATGGTACGGGTATGCAGTTGCAGCGGTATTCAGTCGATGGTAAACTGGGCTATCTTTTCCCCATGGATCGCTATCGCAGCATTGGTCTGCAGTTGAAACTGGTGGATCAACGGTCCAGCGGGTATTTTGGGTTGAATAATTATATCGGTAACCAGCAAACGCTTTATGCCAACCTAATTTTTCAGGATATTTTGGGCACCACCGACTGGAAGTACCGCGCGGGTTTAAGCCTACTTTATGACGACTATGACGAGTCATATCGTGGGACAAATTACCAGCGGAGGGAACAAGTGCCTGGAGCCTTTTACGAGCTGACTTATTTGCGTTCTCGTTGGAGTGTGGTGGGTGGTTTGCGCTATGACTTCCATAATCTTTATGGTGGATTTTTTACGCCACGAATCCATGCTAAATACGATATCACGGAAAATACGGCGATTCGGGCATCGGCAGGAAGGGGCTATCGCGTTGCGAATGTGTTGATGGAAAATTTAGGGGGATTGGTAAGTAGTCGTGTACTCAACATTCAGGCGCAGAATAACAGCGGCTATGGATTGAACCCGGAAATTGCCTGGAATTATGGTTTGAACCTCACACATGCTTTCCGACTTGCCCGTAGGGATGGTTATTTATCGCTGGATTATTACCACACGCGGTTCGAAAATCAGGTGGTGGCAGATTATGACTTTTCACCGCAACAGTTGTTGATCTATAATCTTAATGGGCGTTCTTTTAGCAATAGTTTTCAGGCAGAGTTGAATTATCAGCCGATTACGCGCATGGATGTTCGGTTAGCGTATCGTTTTTTGGATGTTCGTACCGACTACGCTACTGCTTTTTTAAGCAAACCACTGATTGCTCCCCATCGTTTATTTGCCAATGTAGGCTATAAAACACGGGGCGATTGGTCGTTTGATTATACGGTGCAGTGGTTTAGCTCCAAAAGACTACCTTCTACTGCAACAAATCCGGACGCCTTTCGCTTTCCCGATCAGTCGCCTGCTTTTGTGCTCATGAATGCTCAGATTAGTAAAAAATTGGGGCGGTGGGATGTTTATATTGGCCTTGAAAATGTGGGTGATTTTCGCCAACAGCAGTTGGTGAATTCTGCTAACGACCCCTACTCGCCCTATTTTGATGCCTCTTTGGTTTGGGGACCAGCTATTGAACGTATGGTTTACATTGGTTTTCGCTGGAGGATCAGTCCCCCTGCACCAACATTGTAACAACTGGCCAAACCAAATCCGATTCAAAGCCTTTTCGGATGAGGTGTTCCGCCAATTTATTTTTACGAATCCAAGGGTCTGCCTCCGCGATGGAGGCAGCCTTTTTTTCGGCTGTTTGTAATAATATAGCTGCATATTCGGCCTCATCAATGGCTTCAAGTGCTATTTTTTGACAATATTCAGAGATGTGTTTTTCGAAAAAGGCTTGTGAAATGCGTCGCCGACCCCAGTGTTTTTGTCGAAGCTTGCTGACCGCGTAAAGTTTGGCAAAACGCTCTTCATTGAGAAAATTCTCCCGAATTAGTGCGGCTATAAAGTCATCTTGTTTGTAAAACGGAATCTTTAGTCGGTCCATTTTTGCTTTCAGTTCACTATGACAGCGCTCTTGATAAGCGCAGAAGCTGCGGAGCATTTCTAACAGCTGAATATCATCGGGGGGAGCGGCCTTGGAGCGCATTTTTGGTTGTAGTTTCGGGACGTGAAAAATACCAGCCGCTTCGAGAACAAACAAGCCCTGTTATGGCTCTTTTTGGCCAACACGGTTTCGGGAGCAGCACAAGGTATTAGTATGATTGCGATTCCGTGGTATTTTATCGATATCATTCGAAAACCCGGCGTTTTTAGCCTTTTTTATGGCGCGCTGACGTTTTTGAGCATATTTTGGGTGATTTATGCGGGCTCGCTTATCGATAAATACAATCGTCGGGAGCTTTTTCGGCTTTTGTGTCTGGTTTCTGGAGTGGTGGTTTTGTCTATGGCAGCTTGGAGCGGACAATCAGGTGTAGACCAGTTTTTACCCGCTCTAATCGTCATGGCGATTACAGTACTTAATTTTAATTTACATTATCCAGCCTTGTATGCTTTTGCCCAGGAACTCACGGACAAGGGTCGTTACGCCAAGGTGGTGAGCTACCTCGAAATACAAGGGCAAGCGACCAGTGTTTTGTCAGGTGCTTTGGCGGCGGTTTTATTGAAAGGAACGGTGGCGGGTGAGTTTGTTAATGTGATGGGTTTTAGTGTAAAACTTCCATTTTTAATACCTGCTTGGTCGTTGTCGCAGATATTTTTGATTGACGGCATCACGTATTTTTTGGCTTTTGGTTGCATAAGTCTTATCCGCTATCGGCCCCAAATGATACGGGAGATAGAAAGTGGTAGTGCTTGGAAACGCATACGGGTGGGATTCACCTATCTCAAAGCCCGCCCAATGTTGCTCTTATTTGGTGTGCTGAGTTATGGCGTTTTTGTGAGTGTAATGGTAGAGGACAAAATTTTACTTCCTGAATATGTACGCACGCAACTGTTGGGCTCGGCTGATATTTATGCCTCGGCTAGCATTTGGTTTGCATCGGGGGCCTTGTTGTCGGGTGTAATCACGCGGCGGCTTTTTTCGGGTTGGCACTCGATAGCGGCCATTAGTTTGTTATTTGTTTTCACGGGATTAGTTTTTTTGGGCTGCACCTGGAGCACCCAAGTGTGGTATTTATACCTTTTTTCGCTGTTGTTTGGTTACGCCAATACGGGTGTTCGGATCTTGCGGGTAAGCTATTTGTTTGCCCATGTGCCTAATCAAATGATTGGGCGGCTGCTTTCTTTTTTTAAAGTGGCTGATACTTTGATGCGTAGTCTTTTTATCGGCTTATTTGCGTTGCCGTGGTTTCACATCAACAACAACGTTCGCTTTGGCTATCTGATTTTCGGTATTTTTATCCTACTATGTGGGCTAATGATGGTGACTACTTTAAAAACCCTTTCGACCCCGCCACAAGATGCATCCTAAACTTAGTTTGAAACAATTGGCCAAGGCGTGTGGCGGAGCTATTTTACGCGAAGGACTATCGAATGATGTTTCGGCATTGGCTTTCGATAGCCGGAAGTTGCCTGAGCCGGACGGCACCGTTTTTTTTGCCCTTAAAAGCGCCACTAATGATGGGTTACGCTTTCTCGAGGACGCCTACCGCAAGGGGGTAAGGACTTTTGTCGTGCCACGTAATTTTTTCCCAGACAAGCGCCTGTCGGAAGGGTCGTTTGTTGAAGTGGAGGACACGCTGCTGGCGCTACAAGCGCTGGCAACCGCCCACCGCCGACAGTTTACGCTCAAAGTGGTGGGTATTACTGGTAGTAACGGCAAAACAATCGTTAAAGATTGGCTTTCCCAACTGGTAGGAGCAGATCAACGGGTTTGTAAAAGTCCGAAAAGCTACAATAGTCAGATTGGCGTGCCCATATCGGTATGGGAGCTGCGGGCTGGTGATACGTTGGCAATTTTTGAAGCTGGTATCTCGCAGCCTGGAGAGATGGAGCGGCTAGCTCGGATTATTCAACCAACTCAAGGCATATTCACAAATATTGGTGAGGCGCACGGAGAGAGCTTTAGCGATAAGACGGCCAAAATCTGGGAGAAGCTCCGATTATTTGAACAATGCGAAAAACTTATTTATACAGCCGACAATTCGGAATTGACCGCAGAAATAAAGCTTTTTTCAGAAAAACATCCCCGGTTACGCGTCATAAGCTGGAGTCAACAACACCCAGCTGATTACCAGATTAGCACTTCTCTTTCTGGTAAAGATGCTTTGGAAATACAGGTGAGCGGAAAAAAAAGCGGCAGCTTCCACATCCCTTTTGCTGATAAAGCCAGTCTTGAAAACGCCATGCATGCCTGGGTTTGGATGGTAGAAAACGGCTACGATCCGCAAGATATTGCTCCCCGTTTTATGACACTGCCGCGAATACGTATGCGGATGGAGATGAAAGCCGCTATTAATAGCAGCACGCTTATCAACGATAGCTATAGCCTCGACTTGGATTCACTCGGTATTGCGCTCGATTATCTCGACCGCCTCACCCATCACAAACAGAAGACGGTTATACTATCGGATTTTGACCAGAACGCGGGTGAAGATGAAGCGCTTTTTAAGCGGGTAGCCACTTTGTTACGGGAGCACCGCATCGACCGACTTGTGGGCGTTGGTACATTGATGACCCGGTATAAAAAACAGTTTACCGGAATAAAAACGCACTTTTTTGAACGCACCAACCAGGCTGCTGCAGAATTGGGGCGGTTGGGTTTTGCGAATGAGGCCATTTTGCTGAAGGGGGCACGCCGTTTTGGTTTTGAACAATTAGAGCAACAGCTGGCGCTCAAACAACACCAGACGGTTCTAGAGATAGATCTAGATGCCATGCTCCACAACTATCAGTTTTATCGTGCGTTGCTCAAGCCCAATACACGCATGATGGTGATGGTGAAAGCATTTTCTTATGGCAGCGGCACTTTTGAGGTTGCGAGTTTGCTGCAGCACCATCGGGCCGATTATTTAGCCGTTGCTTACGCCGACGAGGGTGTTGCCTTACGAGAAGCTGGTATCACATTGCCCATTATGGTAATGAATGTGGAGCCCGCAGGTCTGGAGAAATTGGTGCGCTATCAACTTGAACCAGAGGTATATAGTTTTCGGTTACTTGAGGAGCTCATCACCTATCTGCAAGCCACCGAAACGAAGGGATTGGCCATTCATCTGAATATCGACACTGGTATGAAACGCCTGGGTTTTGACTGTGATGAAGTGATGGAGTTGGGAAATTTACTTAAAAACCAACGCGAAGTGAGGGTTGCGTCGGTGTACTCTCATCTTGTAGCGAGCGACGCTTCTGAGCATCTTGCGTTTACCTTAGATCAAATTTCGAACTTCAAAAAAGCCGCGGACCAGTTGAGCGAAAATCTGGGCTATAAACCGCTTGTCCATATCTTAAATACGGCAGGTATAATTAATTTTTCAGAGGCACAATTTGATATGGTGCGTCTGGGGATTGGACTATATGGTTACGATAGCGCACAACATTTTCAGGACAAACTGCAGGTGGTAGGCACGCTAAAAACCGTTATTTCGCAGCTTAGAACCGTGAAAGCCAGCGAAACTATTGGTTACAACCGCAATGGCAAAACGGAGCACGATAGTACCATAGCTACTTTACCCATTGGTTATGCCGACGGTATTGGCCGTATGGCAGGACATGGAAAAATGACTGTTTTGGTAAATGGAAAAGAGGCGTCGACCATCGGCAACATTTGTATGGACATGCTTATGGTTAACGTGAGCGGCATCACCTGTAAAGAGGGGGATGAGGTCGTAATTTTTGGTCCGCAACACAATATCGAGAAGTTGGCCACAGCCTTGGGCACCATTCCCTACGAGGTGCTAACCAATGTTTCGCAGCGCGTGAAGCGGGTTTACCTGAAAGACTAGCTTCTGGGTTCAGATTTGCACAGTGCTTTTTGGGGTTAAAACGTATTTTTGTCATCTAGCCTAAAGGCTCATCCATGAAAGTAGCACTCATTACCGGCATTACCGGACAAGACGGCGCATATCTCGCCGAATTATTGCTCGACAAAGGTTATCTGGTGCATGGCATCAAACGCCGCGCATCTTTATTTAATACCGACCGCATCGATCACCTTTATCAGGATCCCCATGAAAAAGGCGTGCGGCTCAAGCTGCATTATGGCGATTTAACCGATAGTTCTAACCTGATTCGCATCATCCAAGAAGTGCGTCCTGATGAGATCTACAACCTGGCGGCGATGAGTCATGTGCAAGTGAGCTTTGAAACCCCCGAATACACCGCTAATGCGGATGCTTTGGGGCCGTTGCGTATCCTAGAGGCCGTTCGCATTTGTGGTCTGGAGCAGAAAACACGTATTTATCAAGCCTCTACTTCGGAGCTTTATGGTTTAGTTCAGGAAGTGCCCCAAAGTGAAAAAACGCCGTTCTATCCACGCTCACCGTATGGTGTAGCCAAATTGTATGGCTACTGGATTACCGTGAACTACCGAGAAGCGTATGGCATGTACGCTTGCAACGGTATTTTATTTAATCATGAGTCGCCCACCCGTGGGGAGACTTTCGTAACCCGGAAAATCACCCGTGCCGCCAGCAAAATTTCACTCGGTATGCAGGAAAAGTTATATCTCGGCAATTTGGATGCGCAACGCGACTGGGGACATGCTAAAGATTACGTAGAGGCCATGTATCTCATGCTTCAGCAAGACAAGCCGGAAGATTTTGTGATAGCTACAGGCGTTACGACCTACGTGCGTGACTTTGTGAAAATGGCTTTTGAAGAGGTAGGCATTGGTTTGTTCTTTTCGGGCAAAGGCGAGGCCGAAATAGGCACGGTACAAACGCTTAATCTAGATCTGATGCAGAAAAAGGGCATTAAATCCGCGGCGGTAGCCGTCGGACAGGAACTGGTGGCAGTAGATCCTCGGTATTTCAGACCGACAGAAGTAGACTTGCTCATTGGGGACCCCACCAAAGCCAACAAACAGCTGGGTTGGAAACCAAAACACAGTCTGGCAAGCTTGGTACACGACATGATGGAGAGTGACCTCAAATTGATGCAGAAGCAACAATTTTTGGAAGAAGGGGGTTATGATATTCTGGTGCAACACGAATAATTATTAATGTAGGTGCATATTTCGCAAAATTCTTCAAGTACACAGTTCCGTTAAGTAGCTAAATCATACATTTAGAATGACCATTTCACAGGAAGCTAAAATATATATCGCAGGTCACAGCGGCATGGTTGGCAGCGCCATTCACCGTGCTTTACAAAAAAGGGGCTACCGTAATTTTGTGCTGCGTGATAGCAAATCGCTGGACTTACGGAATCAGCAGGCTGTAGCTGATTTTTTTGAAGCTGAAAAGCCGGAATATGTCTTTCTCGCTGCAGCCAAAGTTGGGGGTATACAAGCGAACAATATTTATCGTGCGGAATTTTTGCATGATAATCTATTGATTCAAAACAATGTAATTCACCAGAGTTACGTGCATAGCGTGAAAAAACTGTTGTTTTTAGGCTCAAGTTGTATCTACCCAAAGCTTGCTCCCCAGCCGCTTAAAGAAGAATCGCTATTAACGGGCTTATTAGAACCAACCAATGAGCCCTATGCCATTGCTAAGATTGCTGGCATTAAAATGTGTGACGCATATCGAAGTCAGTATGGCTGTCATTTTACGAGCATTATGCCTACCAATTTGTACGGGCCTAACGATAATTATGATTTGCAGAACAGTCATGTGCTTCCGGCTCTTATCCGCAAATTTCATGAAGCGAAAAAAGCAGCACAGCCTACTGTAGAAATATGGGGTAGTGGCGTGCCGTTGCGTGAGTTTTTGTATGTGGATGATATGGCGGAAGCATGCTTATTGGTAATGGAAAAGTTCGATGATTATGGTTTTGTAAATGCCGGTTATGGCAGTGATTTGAGCATAGCCAAACTTGCCGAAACCGTGGGCCGTGTGCTTGGTTATTCGGGTGAGTTGCGGTTTAATACCGAAAAGCCGGATGGCACACCGCGTAAATTGATGGACTCAAGCCGCATTCAAGCCCTTGGTTTTAGGCCTAAAGTAGCGCTGGAAGAGGGGATTGCGCTGGCTTACGCCGATTTTTTAAGTCGTTACCCCTGAGGTAACCACCTGTGCCATCCTTTTGGCAGACGCGAGAGCAGTTGTTCACGGTAGATGGTTATAATTTCATCTGATAAACGCAATCGGACCATACCATAACCCAACAAGAGGGTCACCAATAAAGAGCGGAAGAGGATATTAAAAACATCGGCCAACGGACCACCCGGTACTAAGGGCAACCAATAAGTGGCTAATAATACGCCTAAAACCAGCAACATCGATTTGAACCAGTTGCTGGTAAATGGTTGGAGGCCTGTTTTGATACGCAGAAATAGCATTTTCAGCAGTATGAAAAAGCCAAGTGAAATTAATGTTCCTGCAGCGGCACCATTTAAGCCAAAACGAGGGATCATATAGTAGTTGGCCGAAAAGGATATGACGGCTAAAAAGACGATAGAAACCAAGTTAAAGCGGTAGTGGCGCGAGCTGAGTATGATGTCTCCGTGTATACCCGTTCCCATATCTATCAGGCGGGCCGCAGAGATAAGCAACACAACAAGCTTGCCTTGACTGAAAATCTCACCTTTGGGCATTAGCCCAAATACGAGGTCAATATTAATCCAAACCGCAATAAATATCCAGCCGCCCACAAGTAGCTGGTGTAGCGCAGATTTTTTATAAAGCTCTTCGAGTTTGGGCAGATCGTTTTCTTTCCACGCTTTTGCCACTAGTGGTGAAGCAATACTACTCAACGAGCGGCGGGGCATTTCGATAATGGTGCCGATAAAAAACGCAATCGAATATATGCCCGCGGCCGACAAGGAGGCTAGCGAAGCCAGCATAATGCCGTCGATTTTATCGGAGATAATACTTCCCGCCCCACCAATCAGCAACCATGAGGTATATACCAGCATTTCCCAGGCCAAGGGTTTGCCTACTCTTAAATAGCGCCAATGCAGGTGCAATGCGCCCAGCTGACGCAGGTAAACGAACAAAGCGATGACGGCTAGCACATAGGTGCCAATCAAAAGGGCAATAAAACGTTCAAAATCTATGGTTCCGAAGCCATAAAGCAATACCAATACCATCAACAAGAAACGTAGGCCAATTTCCCGGATGAAAGTGGGCACGGCAATGCGCAGATTTACTCGGGCATATGCTTCGAGCATCGATTGTAGCATCATCAATCCCGTAAGCGGGATAAAGCTGAGCAAAAAATCGTTGACCAAAGGTGAGTTTGCCGAGAATAGGCTGATAATGTCGGCCTTGAAGATTAAAAACGCCAAACAAAAGAGCAAAAAACCGAAGCTCGAAATCAGCAACATCAACAATAAAAAACCATTGTGTTGCCGGCTTTTGTCTTCGAAATACGGAAAAAAACGCGCCATGATGGTTGTCATGCCTAGTTGTGCAAAAAAGCTCATGGCCAGAGAGGCGCCAAGCAAAATTTCGCGCAGACCGATTTCTTCTGGGGTGAGTATTTTTGGGAAAAGGTAAAGCAGGTTAAATGCCCCCAGGGCTACGCCGACGTAGGAAACGACCGTTGACTTAAAACCTTGTCGGATGATTATCCCCATGATTTGAATGGATGTCATCAAAAATGCTTGAATATTTCCATTTTTACAGGAAGAATTTCAAATGAGTAGCCCTATCCTATCCATCATCACCATTACTTACAATGCCGGTCAGGTTTTACAGCGCACCCTAGACTCTGTTTCGGCGCAGGATTACCCGCATATTGAATACATTCTCGTCGACGGCCAATCAAAGGACAACACCATGGATTTGGTCAAAGCCATGGGAAGCCGTATTAACAAAGTGGTAAGCGAGCCCGATGGTGGGCTATACGACGCCATGAATAAGGGGTTGACAATGGCAACAGGCGTGTATGTGCTCTTCTTAAATGCGGGTGATGCGTTAGCAGACGGGCATGTGCTCTCGGAGATCTTCTCGCTTCCGCCAGCCGATGTGTATTATGGCGATGCTATGCTCGTGAATTTGGATGGAAAAAGCCTGGGTTTACGCGAGCCGTTGCCACCCGAAAAATTAAGCTGGAAAAGTCTGCAATGGGGCATGAATGTCTGTCACCAGGCCTTTATTATTCGGCGAGACAAAGCCACGACTTACGATTTGCAATACCGTATCTGTGCGGATATCGATTGGATGATTCGCTCATTGAAGCAATGTGAGCGCACCCAAAAAACAAGGGGTATAGTTTGTCGATTCCTGATTGACGGCGTGTCTTCAGCACAAAGAAAAAATGCCTGGAAAGAACGCTATACCATCCTCTCGAGGCATTATGGTTGGTTCAACAACTTGCTGAACCATGTATTTATCACCTTACGTTATCCGTTTAAGCGACGGTAGGCGGTTGTTTTTTTCTGATTTTATCAAAAATCGCCAAAGCAATCAAGAGCAACAAGACGATAGAGCTTGCTAGCGAAACTTTCTCCCCGAGAATATAACTTTCTGGCTCGAAACGGAAACTGATTTCATGTTCACCAGCCGGTACTATCATAGCGCGCAGGAGGTAGTTTGCTCGGAAATAATCTACTTGTTTACCATCGACAAATGCTTTCCAACCTTTATCGTAGTACAGGTCTGAGAATACAGCCAGTTGGTCGCTACTGCTGCTGGATTTGTAAACGAGCTTATCTAAACCGTATTCACTCAGCTCAATACGTGCTGAGCTGTCGGTTGGTGATTTAAAACCAGCAATTTTCGACATTTGGTCACTTTCAACAATGGCAAGAGCCCGCAAATCAATACTCCCGAGGGTATCCATTGCGGCGTCGGCGGTGGCTACCTCGAGTACACCACGCGCAAACCATACATTACCCATAGCCGTAGGATTAAATTGGGCTTGCGGACCCGATTCGGCTGGAAGAATAAACCAGCGCGCATTGAGCATGTTTAATACATTCATATTTGGCTGACCCTCGAAGTAGGTGTTTTTTACATCTTCGAAACGTGCCAATTTGGCCGCATGATAACCCCCGATAGAGTTATGAAAATAAGACGCCCGGTTTTCATTAAAAGGATTGCGATTGCCCATATCAAATACCCGGTAATAGGTAGTTTGATCCTGTAAAATTTGTAAATCTGCGGCAGTTGCTTCAAATGCTTGGGTTACCTGGCGTTTGTTTACAAAATCATTCGCATTGACATATCGTTTGTTCACCGACCACAAATCCGCTACTGTAGCCACGAGGAGGATGAGCATCATGTTTTTTGCCGAAAGTTTATTTGTCAGCCACATCCACAAGCTGCCTGCAGCTAATAACACCAACACCAAGGCCTTAATGGCATCGTTACGCAACATCGAAGTTCGGTCGGCAATAAGCGCATCTACCAAACCCGGAAAATTTGCGTAGTTGCTGTCTGCCGTACTTTCAAAGCTAAAAAAGGCAGCAGGCGCCAGCACAAAGACCAAACAAAACCCGCCTACTATTGCTGTGGCTATTTTAAGCTGTTTAATGGCTTTGGTGCTGTCTATTTTCTTGTCGATCAAACGCTGAACGAGTATAACAGCCAACATAGGAAAAGCCAATGCGGCCGTTACCTGTGCAATAGAAACCGCTCGGAATTTGTTATACATCGGCATATAGGCGATGAACAAATCGGTTAAAAACCCGAAGTTACGGCCCCACATCAACCCAAAAGACAGCAGTACGGTAGTAAAAAGCCACCATTTTACCCGGCCTTCGACCAGCAGCAGCCCCAGTACAAAAAGAAAGACTACGATGGCGCCAAAATAAGTTGGGCCAGCGGTAGATGGCTGGTCACCAAAATAGGTAGGGGCATTTTCAACAAACTGCTGAGCCTGATTCCGTGGTACGCCGTTTTTGGTTAGTACTTGGAAGGTTTCCGAATTTTCGCCGATTGGACTTGCAGACGCGCCTCCATTAAAGTTAGGAATGAGTAAAGTGCCGGTTTCGCCAATGCCATAGCTCCACCGCAGGGCATATTCTCTGTCGAGGCCACCACCAGTAGCTGTTTTTGCATTGGTGAGCGCTGAGCCACCCCGCAGCGTTTCTTGGGTATATTCATAGGTAACCCAAAAGCCGGTGAAGTTGGCTGTGATTGATAAAGCCGCAGCCACCAAAGAAAAAGCTGCCGCCTTAAAAAATACGGGCAGGGTTTTCTCCTTAAAAGATTCATAGGCTTTAAAAACGACGTAGAGCACCACCATCAACGCGAGGTAATAGGTTACTTGATAGTGATATGCGTTTATTTCGAGGCCTAAGGCAACCGTCAAAAGTGCTAGGTTGCCGATACTAGGTTTGCGAAATATTTTAATGACGCCGGCAATAACCACGGGCATATACGCAATGGCCATGGCCTTAGTGAGGTGGCCGGCATCTAGAATGATGAAATTGTAGGTAGAAAAGGCGAAAGCAAAAGCGCCAAAAGCAGCCAACAATGGGCGGAATTTCAAAATCACAAAGAGAAAATATCCGCCAAGCAGATACAATAACATGAGGTTGGCTGGCTGTGGTAATTGATAAGCCAGCGCATAATGAAGGTATTGTATCCACACTTGTGGCGTTTTCATGGCTACCTGATAGGCGGGCATACCTGCAAATAAGCTGTTGGTCCACAAGGCGCGTTCGCCTGTTCTGGCGTAATGATCTTGTAGCGCTTTCGACATGCCGTTTACTTGGGTCATGTCTTCCATGCGCATGGCTTTACCGTCGAGCAGCGGAGCGTTGTAAATGAATACGGTTCCTACAAAAAGGAGCAGCACCCACAAATGTGGCGTGAATTTTTTCCAGTCTATTTTCATAAAGTTGGTATGAGAGCTTGAATCTAAGAAGAATTGGGAGCTTAACGAATCTCTTCGTAATCGATGTACTCGCCATCGGTTGGTTCGCCAGGTGGTTTTTTATTGTCAGGAGCGTTTGTTTCAACATAAACACTGCCCTCTGGACGACGTTCGGGCTGTTGTTTCTTCTGTATGTTTTGAAAAACCCGGCGTATCAATACGGGTAATAACATCCGTAAAAGCAGTCTTACCAGCAGCAAGACCAATAGAAAAATCAGGATGAACTTTAACATACCTCAAATATAGGCTTAGTTCAGCCTAATCTGGGTATTTCCAACATAAGCATTGTTGGTATAGATGTCGAGATTGTAGACCCCTGCCGGCAATCCTTTCAGGCCGTCGATGGCAATATTGATGCGGTTGATTTGCTCAGCATCTTCGGCCTTGACCTCAAATGAGGGTAATATTTCAACAGGATTGTTGTCGAGATAAACGGTTTTTTTCTGCCCTTGAAGAATGTTATATATGGCGCCGCTTTCGTCGGACATGGTCACGAAGAACACCTCTTTTTTGATCTTCATAAACTCATACCTGTCAGAAGGCTCAAAGCTGACGACGAGTTTTTTGGTTTTTTTGCCACGCGTAGTTAAATCACGGCTTTTTGCGCGCCATGCCTCCACTCTAAATGCCCGACCAATACCCTTATGGATGGTAATGACATTGTTGGTGGCCTTGAGCTGGTGGTTGTCGAGCGATAATTGGTTTACTTGTTTGAGCAGTTGGTTGTTTTTGGCAATGAGTTGCTCAATGGTTTTGGAAAGCTTACTTACTTGCTGCTGAACCGCTTCGGTTGAGCCATCAATTTGCTCCAATTGGTTTTGTACAGACTTAATTTCAGTTTGATTGCTGACGATTTGGTGCATTAAAACTCCTTTTTCATCGAGCGAAGCAACCGTATTGCCTAGGTAAACAGTTAGCTGTTGATTGGCTTTTTCAAGCTGTTCTAGCTGGGTGTTTTTATGGGTTAGCTCTTTATCGGTCAATAATTTTTCTGAAAAAACGCGCTCATGGGCAAGTTTTTCTTTATTCAGACTTTGACGCAGGTACTCCCTGTTCAATACCAAATAAAAACCGCCCATGCTTGCAGCAATGGCGAGTACAAGGCCGCCAAGCATTAAACCTGCACCTACGTTCGTATTTTTTATTTTGAGCATAAATTATCGGATACAAATATTCACATCTTATTCGCGATTACGACTATTCAACAATTAAAAAATAATTAAATCAAGTAAAGAGCCTCACCGTGAAAGCACTACTGCTGCCTAATACGGACTGAACCTCCAGTGTGCCATTGTGCATGACAAGTATCCTTTCAACCAGCGATAAACCTAGTCCATTTCCTTGAATATCAGCGACATTGCCAGCACGAAAGAAAGGTTGAAATATTTTGTCAAGCGCAGCTGGTGCAATGCCTATGCCTTGGTCTTCAACACGAATACACAGGCTGTCGTCCTGTTTGAAGACCCGTACATGGATATCTTTCCCATAACTGTATTTAATGCCGTTTTCGATGAGGTTGTAGAAAACAGCGGAAAGGAGCTCTTCATTTCCTTGAACACTAAGGTCATCGGCTGTGTCTAAGGCTTCATCAAAAATGATTAGAATTTGAACGCCCGGTCGCCATTTCAGTAAGCTGGACTGGCAATTGAAGAGCAGCTCGTCAATGCGAACTTGTCCAAAGTGTTCCTTGGTTTGGGCGGTATCGGCCTGTGCCAACAGCAAGAGCTGATTGGTGATGGTGGTGAGCTGCCGAATATCAGCCAGCAGGCTTTCTAGCTTCTGGGCATAAACTTCTGGTGTGCGGGTTTTCATCAGCACAACTTCTAGTTGCCCCTTGATGGCCGTTAATGGTGTTCGTAATTCGTGGGAAGCATTGGCTACGAATTGTTTTTGCATTTGAAAAGCTGTTTCGATACGGTCGAGCAAACGATTTATGGTAAGCGTGAGCTTGCCGAGTTCGTCTTTGCTGCTGGGTTTGGGTAAACGATCGCTAATGCGGGCGACATTCAACTGGTCGGTTTGTCGCATAATTTGCTGAATGGGCCGAAGTGCTCCACCGCTATAAATCCACGCGAGAATGGACACAACGGTTAAGCTTAAAAGATAGACGAGTACGAGCATTCCTCGCAAAAATTCAAGGTTTTCCCAGCCATTGGTGTCTATACCCGCACTTATTACCACTAGCCTATTGTACCGGTCGGTGAACATAAAACCGGCTAGCTCATAACTGTCTTGCTCAAAACGAATTTCTTTTTTAATCCTAATCTCGTCTAAGCGGTCGTGGGAGATGCTCAAGCGTTGTTTTGGATCAGAGATATAAACGATGTCGTTTTTGTAATTGTAAATGAGCACCTCTTCTCTGGGCAGGAAGGTGGTCGATAGTTCTTCAAGATCGCGTAAACGTTCAGGTTTTGTATCGGAAAACTCCATAAGCATCAACGTTTTGCTGATGCCGCTGGCCTTCATCTTTTCATAGAATTCCTTCTCGCGGTGCTTATTTGCTGTCCAATAGATGGCCATTGAGGCGCCCAGCTGGATTATCGCAACGATAATCACAAACCAAATGGTTAAACGGGCGCGAATTTGCATTTCAGGCGTCAATCATATAACCCATGCCAATTTGCGTAAGCAAAAGTTTGGGTTCAAAATCCCGGTCTACCTTTTTTCGAAGAAAATTTACATAAACATCCACCACATTCGTACCGGTATCGAAATGGATATCCCAAACGTCGGCTGCAATTTGTGCACGCGATAAAACCTTGCCTCGGTTCACCATGAGGTACTCCAGCAAGGCGAACTCTTTGGCTGTGAGCGTAATCGTCTTCTCGTCCCGTAAGGCTATTTTTTTGTCTAAATCGAGCTCCAAGGGGCCGACTTTTAACATCCGATGTTCGTGGTCGATTTGTTTGGAACGGCGGGTAAGCGCTCTTATGCGTGCAACTAATTCCGAAAACTCAAAAGGTTTGACGAGGTAGTCGTCTGCTCCGGAATCAAAGCCGGCAATTTTATCGGCAGCGGTTCCTAGTGCGGTGAGCATGATGATAGGTAAGCCGGGCTGAGCGGCGCGCAAAGCAACACAAACCTCCAGCCCACTTTTGCCGGGCAGCATGAGGTCGAGCAAAACCAGGTCAAATGCCTGTTCGGTGGCTAGGGCTTCGCCTTCAGGGCCGTCGAATGCGGCCGAAACCACAAAATCTAGCTCTTCGAGTCCTTCACGAATGAAGGCAGCGACCTTTTTTTCATCTTCTATGAGGAGTATATGCATATCAACGGCTGAGGTACATCGATTTTCGTTTATATAAATCGCGGAAATACGGGTCTTTCAGGTCTTTGATAAAACGGATGGCTTCACCTGTCGATTTCATTTCGGGACCCAATTCTTTGTTTACGTTCGGGAATTTCTCGAAAGAAAAGACAGGTTCTTTAATTGCCCACCCTTCTAATCGTTTTTTAATGTCAAAATCTTTCAATTTTTTGTCACCCAACATCACTTTGGTGGCCATATTAACGAAAGGCACATTATAAGCTTTTGCGAGGAAAGGCACTGTACGTGAGGCTCTTGGGTTGGCCTCGATTACATAAACGATGTCGTTTTTGATGGCGAACTGCACGTTCATCAGGCCCAAAATATTTAAGGCATGGGCGAGCTTCTTTGTATAGTCTTCCATGAGGGTAACTACCAGTGGGGAGAGGCCGAATGGCGGAAGTACGGAGTTAGAGTCGCCCGAGTGAATACCGGCCGGCTCTATATGTTCCATTACGCCCATAATCTCAACGTCGGTACCGTCGCAAATGCAATCGGTTTCAGCCTCCATGGCACGGTCAAGGAAATGATCGATGAGGATGCGGTTGCCTGGAATCTTACGAAGCAGGTCCACAACTGCATGTTCTAGCTCTTCTTCATTGATGACAATGCTCATTCCTTGGCCACCGAGTACATAACTCGGGCGAACCAATACAGGATAGCCGACCTCCTTAGCAATTTCGATGGCTTCTTCGGCTGTTTGAGCTACACCATATTCAGGATAGGGTATATCTAGTTGTTTGAGTAGGTCTGAAAATAAGCCGCGGTCTTCGGCCAAATCCATGTTGCCATAGCTGGTGCCGATGATTTTGACCCCGTTTTTTTCAAGCCGTTCGGCCAACTTCAGCGCGGTTTGTCCACCGAGCTGCACGATGACCCCTTCGGGCTTTTCATGCTCAATGATATCGATGAGGTGCTCCCAGAAAACCGGCTCGAAATAGAGTTTATCGGCCATGTTGAAGTCGGTTGAAACCGTTTCAGGATTACAGTTGATCATAATGGCTTCGTAGCCACATTCGCGGGCGGCGAGCAAGCCGTGTACACAGCTATAGTCGAACTCTATGCCTTGTCCAATCCGGTTTGGGCCTGACCCCAGAACGACCACTTTCTTTTTGTTGGAGGAGATGGATTCGTTCTCAACGTCGTAGGTGGAATAATAGTAAGGTGTTTGTGCTTCAAATTCGGCGGCACACGTATCCACGAGCTTCCAAACGCGGTTTAGGCCGAGTGCTTTGCGGCGGGCACGGACATCATCTTCATCTACCGTTTCGCCGAGTATATAGGCGATTTGTGCGTCGCTGAAGCCGTTTTTTTTCATTTCATCGAGCAGGGTGCGGGGCACGTTGCTCAAACTGTAGCGGCGCAATTCCTGCTCCAAGTGTACCAGGTGCTGGATTTGATTTAGAAACCAGCGGTCGATGCGCGTGGCTTTTTCGATAGATTTAATGGGCACCCCCAGCGACATAGCGTCGTGGATATGGAAGAGGCGGTCCCAGCTCGGCTTCTCGAGGCTGCTCATGAGTTCTTCAAGATTGCGAAGCTGCTTGCCGTCGGCACCGATACCCATGCGATTGATTTCTAAGCTCTGACAGGCCTTTTGCAAGGCTTCGTTGAAGCTACGACCGATGCCCATCACTTCTCCTACCGATTTCATCTGGAAACCCAATGTCCTATCGGCACCATGGAATTTATCGAAATTCCACTTCGGGATTTTGACAATTACATAATCGAGTGTTGGCTCAAAAAATGCCGAACTACTCATGGTGATCTGGTTAGGCAGTTCGTCGAGATTGTAACCAATGGCTAGCTTAGCGGCAATTTTAGCGATAGGGTAGCCGGTTGCTTTGGACGCGAGTGCGGAGGAGCGCGAAACACGCGGGTTAATTTCAATGGCAATGATATCTTCTGTGTCGGGATCCATCGAAAACTGCACATTGCAACCACCTGCAAAGTTGCCAATGGCACGTATCATGCGGATGGCTTCGTGGCGCATTCGCTGGAAACCAGTGTCGCTTAGCGTCATGGCGGGTGCCACGGTGATGGAGTCGCCGGTATGTATGCCCATCGGGTCGAAATTTTCGATGGTACAAATGATGCAAACGTTGTCGTTGTTGTCGCGGAGCAGCTCGAGCTCGAATTCTTTCCAGCCGAGAACGGCTTTGTCGATGAGCACTTCGTGGGTAGGTGAGGCATCGAGACCACGCACGAGTAACTTTTCGAAGTCTTCTTTGTGCCGAACAATACTACCGCCCGTACCACCCAAAGTATAACTTGGCCTGATGACCAGCGGAAAACCAATTTCTTCAGCGGCTTCTTTTCCTTCTAGAAAACTGTTGGCGATACGGGATGGGGCTACTCCTACACCGAGTTCAATCATCAGTTTTCGGAACTCTTCCCGGTTTTCTGTTTTTTCGATGGCGTTGATGTCTACGCCTATCATGCGCACACCAAACTTCTCCCAGATGCCGAGTTCATCTGCTTCTTTACACAAGTTGAGGGCGGTTTGCCCACCCATCGTAGGGAGCACAGCATCTATTTTGCGCTCTTCGAGTATCTGTTCTATCGATTCAACCGTAAGTGGAAGCAAATAAATATGATCGGCCGTAACCGGATCGGTCATAATGGTCGCCGGATTGCTGTTTATTAGGGATACTTCTATGCCTTCTTCTTTCAGTGAGCGGGCAGCCTGAGAGCCGGAATAGTCAAATTCGCAGGCTTGTCCGATAACAATGGGGCCGCTACCGATGATAAGGACTGAGCGGATGGAAGGATCTCTGGGCATAGTAAATGGTTTTTTTATAAAGCCTGTGCTTCACAAATTGGGCTAAGTTAAGCTTTTGAAGGCGTAACTTCATGGTCGAATCATGAGAATCAAACCAGTGCGTGAAAGATTGTGGCTATACCTGAGTGGCGGACTCCTGTTATTACTCGGCATGGCTTTGCGTACATTTAATCATTCACAAGCTACTATTGCATCGGCTATAGGCTTGAGTTTGATTGTGCTGGGGTTGGGCTTGTACTGGAAAGCAATGTTGGAAAAAGAGAAGGACAAGGATGAAGTATAGCTTTGTGTTTTTGGTTTTAATGAGTTGGGCTGTAGCTGGTTTATCCCAAACAAAAAAGGGGTGTCTTATTGCACATTGAAGATAGGCACTTGTACAAGGATAGTAGCTTGCTTATTTCGTCTTTTCAGTTGGCGCTTTGGCACAAAAGCACCAATTATGTGCTACGAGCTGAAGGCCCTGTCTTGCGCGGCTAGCTTAAGGTATAAAACTCTAGTTTTTCTGTTGTATGCACCCTAATTACCCCAGCGCTGATGAGGTTCACTAAAATTTTACGAGCCCGCCAGGGGGAAATGTTTACGAGTTTGCAGAACGGCTTGAGTTGAATCCGTTCATTTTTTTCAAGGAACTCTAACAGGCCTTTTTCTTTGGATGAAAACTGAATCAGGCTATTATCGCCAGAACTTTCACGTTTTAGTACGTCCAACACAAGTTTACTTGCGAGAACACTTTTGTCGGCAACGCGAATATAGGCCCACCACAGGTGATCGTCGGCGCGTGCGTAAATGGGTTTTTTGTCGACTTTAGGCACATATACCACCAGTACCTGTTTGCCATTTATTTCGGCAAGGTCGTAGCTTATCTCTACGGGCGCTTTGCAAAAAAAACCTGCTGCGGTATCGATCATGTGTTTTTCTTCTTCCACCTGAACGCCGCGAATGGCTTTGTTGTCGCGTACCCCTATCAGGATCCGGCCTCCGCGTGTATTGGCGAAAGAACAAATTGTTTTGGCGATTTTGAGGGAGGAACTGATGGTTTCTTTAAAGTCCTGCCGGTCGTGCTCCCCTTCGTCTATCCACTGCTGAAGCTGTCGTGCACTAATCATAATGCTAGAGAAACAGCCGGATCCCAGAAACGGTTTTTAAAATCTATCACCTGGTCTTCTTTTATAATTATTCCCTCTGCTTCAAGTAACTCCTGCATGTGGTTGGGGTAAGCAAAGTGGTGTTTGCCGGTGAGCAGGCCGTTCCGGTTTACAACCCGTTGCGCTGGCACGGGTGGGTTTTGGCCATGGGCGGCATTCATGGCATAACCCACCAATCTCGCCGAGCCCTTACTGCCCAAATAGCTGGCAATGGCACCATAACTCGTTACCCTGCCGGCAGGCACGAGGCGTACGACTTGGTACACCTGATCAAAAAAGTCGGAAGATTTAAACATGGGCGGAGACGAAGTCAAATGTAAATTAAATCTAGTGCGAAACGGCAGAAGGAGACATTTCTCATCGGCATAGGCATTTAAAAATCAGCCTTACAACTACCGATCGACCGTCCTTTTTCTTAAATTGCAGGCATAAGTCGTTTTATATGTCGTACATCACCCAGTTATATTTCAAAGACGTCAACAACCTTAGTGATGCCCGTTTTGCCGCTGCTGCTGATGCTGCCTTGATAGGATTCTCTTTTGACCCTTCTGATTCGCGATATGTTGAGCCAGCGTCTTTTACAGAGATAAAAGGCTGGATTAGCGGCCCTAAACTGGTGGGTAGTTATGGCTTGGTTTCGCCGGATGAACTTAATCGTGAAATTGATCAGTATGGCCTTGATGCTGTTGAAGTGGGCCTGGAGGTGTACGGCGGATATGCCCGCAGCATACATGCCGAAACCTTGATGCGTATCAAACTATCGGCCCTTGATCAGACATCCTTACGACATTTCGACGGCGACTATCTTTTTGTTCATGCAGATGAGTTGTTCCGTAACTGGGCGCTTACCCGTGTAAATCGCCAGATGGTTCAATTGCTTAAAGATGCCTGTACGTATACCAATTGTATCCTTGAAATTCCGGCGCAAGCAGAAGAGTTACGTGATATTGTTGGTCAGCTGAACCCTTACGCCCTTTGTATAAGGGGAGGTAATGAAGAAAAGCCAGGCGTAAAAGAATTTACCAGCATGCAGGACACGCTTGAAGCGCTAGAGGCTTAAATTTTAGGGTATTTGGCCCTCATATAACAGATGGGCAGCCCCTGAGCCAGGTAGCGTGTTTCGTAAGTGGTTTTAATGTCCAGTACTGGATCGGCTAAGGGAGCCGCATACAAGTTTCGGGTAACCATTTCTACTTCCATGCCGTAGGCTCGCCAAGCTTCTTCAGAATAGTCGAAAAGCGCTTGATTGTCTGTTTTAAGATGAATTACCCCTTCTTTTTGCATAAAAGAGCGATACAAGTCTAGAAAGCGGGGCGAGCTGAGCCGTTTGCGTTCGCGACTTTCACGGGGTTGAGGATCTGGGAAGGTAATCCAGATTTCGGCCACCTCTTCTGCGGCGAAATAGTTCTGAATAGAAGCCATTTGTGTTCGTAAAAATGCCGCATTCGTGAGCCCTTCGGCTTCAATGGCTTTAGCGCCATGCCACATGCGCGAACCTTTGATGTCGAGCCCGATGAAGTTTTTCTCCAAAAACATTTTTGCGAGACCTATGGTATATCTACCTGTTCCGCAGCCGACTTCTAAAATGAGGGGGTGGTTGTTACTGAAAAATTTCGACCAGCGCCCGGCTTTGTCTTCGGGATAAGCGAATACATAAGCCATATAGTCCATCTCGGCAAAATGGGCGAGTTTTTTACGAGCCAAAAGTTTAAATCGATTTGAGCGTCACGTACGACTTGCCTTCTTCAACGGTGAAGATGAGGTCGGCTAGTGTTTCTTTCATGAGGGTATTCCGTATGCTTTCGCGCAGGAATTTGAACTTGTTGTGAATGGGGCATGGATGTGCATCGCTGCAACTTTTGAGGCCAATGCCACAGCGATCAAAAATATCGAGACCATCGATGGCGGATACCACTTCGAGTAGTGTAATGTCTTTGGCCTGACGGTTGAGCGCGAAGCCACCATTGGGGCCCTTCACCGATTGCAGCAACTTATATTTCACCAGTATCTGGAGAATTTTACTTAGGAAGTGCGCAGGGATATCTTGGCTATCGGCAATTTCCTTTAAGCCGATTTTTCTATCAGCGCGCACATGTAAAGCGATGAAAAGAATGGCTTGCAAGCCGTATTCACAGGATTTTGAAAACATAAGTCGATAATCGGACAAAAATATGCTTTTATCGTTGGTTTTCAGCAGGAGGCTACTGCTTTTTTCAAAAACGAGATAAAAAGAAGTAAGAAGAATAGCGGTGTTAGCCCATTTAGGCGTTATTCTCCCTTTTACCTTTTAAAGAGGGGGGGAATGCCTATTTTTGCAGCGCAAATCCATTTCTATGCAAAAAGCACTGCTAAGTCGTGCTTGGGAGCTCATGTGTACTGCCCGTGCCATGTCCGCCATCTACGACGAAAATCGCCCCATCACCAAATATGTACACTCTACTTCCAAGGGTCATGAAGCGGTTCAGCTTGCAACAGGTTTTTTGTTGAAGCCCTGGGATTACGCGAGCTTGTATTACAGGGATGAGTCGGTTTTATTGGCCATGGGATTGACGCCTTATGAGTTGATGTTGCAGTTGCTGGCAAAAGCAGACGATCCTTTTTCAGGAGGACGCACCTATTACGGTCATCCATCTGTAAAACGCACGGACATGGCCATTATTCCTCACCAAAGCAGTGCTACAGGTATGCAGGCCATACCAGCAACCGGTATGGCGCACGGCGTGGCCTATCTCGAAAGCCAAGGCTTGCTGCAGTCCGAGTCGCCTCCCGTGGTTTTATGTTCGTTCGGTGATGGTTCGGTTACGGAGGGTGAAGTGGCAGAAGCCTTCCAAATGGCAGTTTTGAAACAGCTACCCATTGTTTATTTGGTACAAGATAACGACTGGGGCATTTCCGCTACGGGCAAAGAGATGCGCGCAATGGATGCCTACGAATATGCGGCAGGCTTTAAGGGAATGAAACGTAAACGTATCGACGGAACGGATTTTTGGAAGTCGTACAAAGGCATGGAAGAGGCTTTTGAGTACGTAAGAGAAACCCGAGCACCTATTTTGGTGCATGCTGCCGTGCCTTTGCTCGGACACCATACCTCTGGGGTACGTAGAGAATGGTATCGTACGGCTGAAGACCTCGACAAACACGAAAAAAGGGACCCCTACTTTAAGCTAGAGGCAGCCATGTTGTCGGCAGGATTCGAGGACGCTGAGTTGCGCGACGTAGAAAATAAAGCTGCAGCGACGGTGAAGACCGATTTCGACCGTGCAGTGGCCGCAGCTCAACCCAGCGATGAAAGTTTATACCTTCATGAATTTGCGCCTTCTCCCATAACCGAAGAAAAAGGCAACCGCCAACCAGCAGGTCGCGAAAAAGTGGTTATGGTAGATGCCGCTTTACATGCTGTGGAGGAAATCTTACGCAAACATCCAGAAGCGCTGTTTTATGGTCAGGATGTAGGTCGAACACTCGGGGGCGTTTTTCGTGAAGCCGCTACGCTAGCCGAGAAGTTTGGCGATGAACGGGTATTTAATACGCCTATCCAAGAGGCCTATTTAGTAGGATCAACAGCCGGCATGTCGGCTGTAGGTGCTAAGCCAATGGTCGAAATTCAGTTTGCAGACTATATCTGGAGCGGGGTCAACCAATTGGTGGTAGAGTTGAGCAAAAGTTGTTACCTCAGCCGGGGACAGTTCCCGGTACAAAGCGTGATTCGTATTCCTTGTGGCGCTTATGGCGGTGGAGGACCGTATCACAGTGGCTGTATTGAGTCGGCTATACTAAGTGTGCGCGGCATCAAGGTGGTTTACCCGAGTAATGCAGCGGATATGAAAGGTCTCATGAAAGCCGCCTTTTACGACCCCAATCCGGTGATTATGTTTGAGCACAAAGGGCTGTACTGGTGTAAAGTACCAGGTACAGATGGTGCCAAAACGGTAGAGCCCGACGAAGACTATGTCATTCCCCTCGGCAAAGGCCGGGTAGTACAAGAGGCCATGCCACATAAAGTTGAAAATGGCGAAAGTTGCGTGGTGATAACCTACGGCATGGGTGTTTATTGGGCCTTAAATGCAGCCAAACAGTTCCCTGGAGCAGTCGAAATTATTGATTTACGCACCTTATACCCATTAGATGAAGCGCTCGTCTTTGCTGCCGTTCAAAAACATGGCAAAGCGCTCGTGCTAACCGAAGAGCAGCTGCTGAACTCTTTTGCAGAGGCCTTGGCCAACCGCATCTCCCAAGCGTGCTTCCGTTATCTCGACGGCCCGGTAGAGACCATGGGAGCAGCAAATTTGCCCGCGGTCCCGCTTAACGACCGACTCGAGCAAGTCATGTTGCCGACTGCTGAAAAGGTGCAAGCCCGACTAGAAGCCCTGTTGAACGGCTGATTTGCTCAGTCATTAAGTAATGTTTAGGTTAGTGGTTTAAAACCGACCTTATGAAAAAGCTACGCTCATGGAGCCTCCTGCTTTGTGGCCTACCTGTTTTGGCCTTAGCGCAGAATACCAGCCCAACAGTGGTGATTACCGGTATGAACACGGCCCTCGCCAATCCGCTGTATTATTCTCTGGACTATACACTGGCCGACCTTCAAAATGATAGCTGCGAAGTTTGGCTACGTTATAGCACCAATGGCGGAAGAAGTTTTCAGCCATTGATCGCTTCCCAGGACGTTGGATTTCCGGTCCTAACTGGAAGTCGAACGCTGCTTTTCGAGCATTCCCTTTTAGCGAATGCTGATAGTATTGTTTTTAGGGTGGTTGCTAGTGACCGCAAGCCAATGAATATTCAGACGATAGTGAATCGGGTGGACAGTAATTTGCTTCGGAGCTATATACAAGAGATTGCTTTTCCGCGACATTATTTGGCCCAAACGCCACAACTCGACAGTACCAAGGACCGCCTAGCCCGTTTTATGCAAGCCGAAGGACTTTCGCCGTATCGTCAGGCCTTTGTTTACAATAATTACTTGGCGCACAATATTCTCGCACGTAAATCAGGGCATAAAAACGATAGCATAACCTATGTCATTGATGCGCATTTTGATGGGGTTAGTCAAACTCCCGGTGCCGACGACAATGCCTCAGGTGTTGCGGGGCTCATGGAGGCCATTCGTATATTAGGCGACTATGAATTTGAAAACAGCTTGCGTTTTATTGGTTTTGATGTTGAGGAAGCTGGTTTAATTGGGAGTCAGCGGTATGTTGCCCAGGCAATTCCGGCCTACGAGCGTACAGCGGGTGTCATTAATTTCGAAATGATTGGCTATATCAGTCAGCAAATCAACTCACAAACCCTACCAGCCGGTTTTGGTCAATTATTTCCAGCAGTAGTTGCGGCCGTTCAGTCCGACAGCATGCGGGGCAATTTTATTATCAATGTAGGCAATGTGCCTTCGGCTGTGCTTTCAGCTGCATTCGACAGTGCCGCTGTGCGTTATGTGCCAGGATTACGGGTAATTAGTTTGCTGGTTCCTGGCACCGGACAAATTGCCCCAGATCTCCGCCGCAGCGACCATGCCCGCTTTTGGGATGCAGGCTTACAGGCCCTTATGATTACCGATGGTGCAGATACCCGTAATTTGGCCTATCATACCGCCAACGATACGTTGGCCCGTCTAAATATGACTTTTATGCGTCGGGTAGTGCAGGCTAGTATTGGTGCTTTGGCCGATTTGGCGAAACCCATGAGTGCTGGTAAAGGTGATTATTTGTATGCCGTTCCTGTTAGCGTAGAAGTACATGCGCATAAAAACTGCGATTTCAAATTGTTTCCGAGCCCTAACGATGGCAAGTTCACCCTACAAATCAACAGCTGTGATATCCCTTTCGGCCCAGCCAGCGTGCGCCTCTTTAGTCTGGATGGCAAACAGCAGTACCAGGCGTGGCTCGCTTCCGAGACTTCACATACACTTGCAATTCAACTACCCGAATTAGGGACAGGCACCTATTTACTGGTTGTAGATGATGGACATGAAAGCTGGACAGAAAAAGTTGTCGTGCAGCGTTCAAAATGAAGACGGAATTAGCCTAGTATAACCTTTGTATATTGAATGCGAATCCCGTTCTTTGTGCCGCTGTGGATTGATTTGACCGATTGCAACCACATTAAAAAAAGTGCTAAAGAAACTCATGCACCTGCTGTTGCACCCGGTCGACCGGTTTACCGCGTTTTTTAACTTAATTATTTTAAAACGCTATGTCATATTTTTTTACTTCTGAGTCTGTTTCTGAGGGTCATCCGGATAAAGTTTCTGACCAGATTTCTGATGCATTATTAGATGCATTTTTGGTGCAAGACCCCTCCTCGAAAGTAGCTTGTGAAACGCTGGTTACCACTGGTTTGACTGTTTTGAGCGGTGAGGTCAAAACCGAGGCGTATGTAGACGTTCAAAAAGTAGCGCGCGAAACTATCCGCAAAATTGGCTACACCAAGTCGGAATATATGTTCGATGCCGATAGCTGTGGCGTAATTTCAGCCATACACGAACAGTCTCCCGATATCAACCAAGGTGTAGAAAAGGCCAAGCCTGAAGAGCAAGGTGCTGGCGACCAAGGCATGATGTTCGGTTATGCTACGAACGAAACAGACACCTATATGCCCTTAGCCCTCGAGCTAAGCCATTTGTTGTTGAGAGAATTGGCCGCCATTCGCAAAGAAAGCAAGGTGATGAAATATCTGCGTCCCGATGCTAAAAGTCAGGTGACTATCCGTTACAGCGAAAAGCACCGTCCAGAAGCGATTGATGCCATCGTTATTTCTACGCAGCACGATGATTTTGTAAAAACCAGCAACGACAAGGCGGATCAAAAGGCTATGCAAGACCGCATCACTGGCGATATTCACAAATACCTGTTGCCACGTATCAAAAAGCTGCTTCCTGCCCGTGTGAAGCGTTTGTTTACGTCAGATATTAAATTCCACATCAATCCAACAGGTAATTTTGTAATTGGTGGACCGCATGGAGATACCGGCTTAACTGGCCGCAAAATTATTGTGGACACCTATGGCGGTAAAGGCGCTCATGGAGGTGGTGCATTTTCAGGTAAAGATCCTTCTAAAGTGGACCGTTCAGCAGCATATGCAACCCGTCATATTGCCAAGAACCTCGTAGCTGCGGGTGTGGCCGACCAAGTTTTGGTGCAGGTAGCCTATGCTATTGGGGTTGCCGAACCGGTTGGTTTGTATGTGAATACTTATGGTACTTCGAAAGTAAAGGACGCAGAAGGTAAAAAGCTTAGCGACAGCCATATTGCGGATGAAATCAACAAAATTTTCGATATGCGTCCAGGTATGTTGATTCAGCGTTTGAAGTTGCTTAACCCAATCTACAGCGAAACGGCTGCTTATGGTCATATGGGTCGTGAGCCACAAACAGTTGAAAAGACCATCATGTGGGGTTCATCTAAAAGCTGTACTAAAACCGTTACGGTAGAACTATTCACCTGGGAAAAACTGGATAAAGTAGCTGAAATTAAGAAGGCCTTTAGCCTCTAAAAAAACCAGTAAAAACAAAGGGCCAACTTTCGAAAGTCGGCCCTTTTTTATTTGATCTCGTTTTATTCTGTATATATCCAGCGGAAATGGCCTGTGGCGCCTGAGTTGAATTGGAGACGGAGCAGATAAACGCCTGCTGTTCTAGGAAGAGTGGAGAGTGTATTGTGCCCCAGCGAAAGTGGTTGCTGTGAAATCAACCCGCCTTGCAAATCGAAGAGGAACAGCCGTGCTTCTTCTTGGGTTTCGATAGTCAATTGATTCGAAGGGTTGGGGTAAACCCTAGCCAGGTTTTGTTGCCGAACGGCTATACTGCTTGTGATGGGCATACAATTTAAAAAGCTAGTGTCGCCGAAATAATGTTGTTGTAAAAAACGAACAACGACGCGTCTTAGGGTATCTGCATAAGCACGCCGGGTTGCGGCATTTTCGCGCACCCCAGCCATTTGATGTTCGAGTTGAACCGCATCTATCGCGCCCCCATTCATCGAGCCGTGACGTTCGGTGATATAAGCGCCAGAGAAGTAAAGTTCTCCAGTCAATGGAAATGGGATTTGTTGGCTTGGCACGCTCGCATAGCCCGCCAGGTGGAGTTGTGTGCCTAGCGCGGTTTCTCCCCGCAGTAACTCCACGTGATTTCTCCCCGTTAAATTACTGGCAACCAGGTTGCGTATGCCACTGCGTTGCACCCTAAAGGCGCTGTTAATGGCCGAATCTCCTGAGCGTAGCTGATCGCCAGTAAGCTGGTAGCCAAGTTCGAGGCGCTGGATCGTATGTGCATGGCCGTGAATATCGAGCAGCAGACCACTTCCAAACGAACGTATAATCAGGGCTTTGGCCGAATCGGCGAAAGTATGGAAGGCTTCCCAGGAGGCAGCAGCTTGTGGGGAGTCGCAGGTGGCTATTGAAAGTTGGCGGTTGGGGTCGAGTTTTTTGCGGTGGAGCCGGTTAATGATTATATGCGGTTGACAACCGTGGTATTGGATAAAAACGGAGTCGATAACACGACTCAATTCTTGGGTAAAGCCGTCGCGAATGACCACGGCACCGGGGCAGGTCCGGTCAGGAATATTTGCTGGTTCGAGATAACCACCATGGGGTGAAGTAATAATGAGAGGTAAGTTGCCGCAGCGGTATTCAATTAAACTATCGGCCGAATAGTAGGTTTGTCCAGGAACAAATACTTGGGCAAAAAGAGGGCCGTTAAACAACAGCAGCAAAAAGACAAGTGTGCGCATGAAGGCAAGTTGGGCAAGGCAAATATAACCAAAGGCATAAAACCGATAGCAATAGAAACAAAAAAGCCCCCAACCAGCGGTTGGGGGCTCAAAATAATTCGCTAAAGTTTAGCGCAAGTTCAACTTGCGTGTAGCTTCGCCTTTTTCGGTGAGCACTTTCACGAAATACATACCGGCGTTCATACCATCACGGGTGATGGTGAGATTGCTTTCGTTTACAGCAGAAATGTTACGCACTTCGCGACCAATTACGTCGTAAACCTTCACCGATTTGATGAGGTTGTCGTTTTCGGTACGGATGCTGAAGTCGCCTTCGCTTGGGTTAGGGTAAACAACCATTTCAACAGCTTTTGCAATTTTGTTGATGCTGGATGTGTTGCCAGGGAGACCCAATACATTCACAATACGTGGTGTGATGTAACGCTGGATAGTGTCGATGTAAGACATGCCTTTGGTTTTCGACATATTCGGGTTGGTCAGCATAGAGTTGCGGTGTGCAGTTTCTCCGCTGAAGCCACCCGGATTGATAACGATTTGTTTGATGATGGTAGAATCCCACCATTCCCACGGACCAGCCTGTGGTGTGAATGGGGCAATGTACAAAGGATACAATCCGTCTACACCACCGCTCAACTGAAGCGCTTTGGCTGAAATGGCATCACTCAACGTTGGGTTTAACATAGATGTTTGCAACCCTAAACGCAAAGCTGTTTTGGTGAAGGCACCACTACCGCTTACGTCGAGTACTTGGAATGTTGTGCCAGGAACCAATACAACACCATTGTTGTAAGGCGCAAAAGGGTCAGTTACGCTTTGGAAGGCGATGGTAGGCACGTCGCCAACTTCCATCCAAGAAGTATCGCCGATGGCACCACCTACATTAATAACCATGTTGAAGTCAGAAGAGTAGCCAGCCCAGTTCGGGTTGTTGACAACACCTACTGCACCACCAAAACCGTCGAAGTCACCTACAATAGCTTGATTTACATAAGAAGCATTGGTAGTAGGATCGATGAATTTCAAAAGGTTGAGTTCTGCAGTTTTGTCAAGGTAAGCAGCTGCCAAACCGGCATAACCACCTGTACCCTGACCTACAATAATTACCTTGGTTGTATCAATACCATAAGGGTTGCCATTGATTGCAGCTTCCTTACGGAAGAAACGGATAGCTGTTTTAGCATCTTGCATTGAACGATATACAGCGTTCAAAATGGTACCCGTACGGACTTCTTGGCTTCCCTGTGGATTCCAGCCTAAACGGTAAGATACCGAAGCAGCTACATAACCACGACGGGCGAATTCACGACACATCTCAGCAGTTGCGCTGTCTTTGCGGCTACCTGTGGTGCTACCATTTACAATAGGAGGCAAAAAGCTACCTGTGTGGAGGTAAATGACCAAAGGGCGGTTGGTTTGATTGTCACCAGTTGGCGTGTAAACATCCATCTGCAACGGAATCAAAACAGGTGCACCGGTTAATACCTGGTAGTTCTGTCCGTAGGTGATATCGGCCTGAACGCTAACATTGGGGAATAACTTGTCGATATAACGCGTTTGCGCCAATACGCTCATGCTTCCCATACACAGCAAAGCTGCGGCTAAAGAGAGTAATTTTTTGTTCATACGTTTGGATTTAGATTTGAAAAGTTAATGCTAAAATTTGGTAACCACATCATGTTGGCTTAATATTTACTCGCCACCAAGATCCACTACAATAGAAAAATAAGCCAGTCGACCGACGAGTGGTCCGCCATAAACCTGAAACACCTTGTTGTTCAATAGATTTGAGCAGCCCAACTTGAAGGTTGTTTTTAACTCGGGTTGTCGATAATTTACCTGCGCATCTACCATGTCGTAGGACGGCACGAAACCTGTAAATTGAGGTGAACCCTCGAAAATAAAACCTTGAATCCACTTATAGTTGATATTAAAGGCCAGGTTAGGGATGGTGATATTTCCCACACGGAGCACCAGGTCGCGGCCATTTACACCGATATTATACTTGTGTTCTGGCGTATTAAAGGCAGGAATAATGGGGTCGTTGCTGCCTTTGAGGTTGAGCTTATTCCAGCTGTAGTTTGTAACTAAGGCATATTTCCGATGGAAATAATAATTTACCCCAATAGTAAAACCCTGGGTGGTTACCATATCTGTGGCATTAGCTGCAATCCGAAATGCCTGAATGTTTGACGCTGCTAGCCCCGACGCCGAAGCGTCGTCGAAGGTTACCCCAAGATTGTAACCGATGAAGTCGCGGTAAAAGCTGAAATAATAGCTGGCATCAATATATATTTTCTCCCAAGGCGTACCGCGGTAGCCAATCTCGAGGGTTTGAACCCTTTCGGGCCTGATGGGGCCCACGTTAAAATAGTTGAGCGAATCGACATTCTTACTCGACAAATACGACCTGAAACTTTCAACCGTAACGAGTGAATCAAACCCTTCTAAATTACCCAAAAGACGTGCTGTTCCTACATTGTAGTAGAGGTATTGGTCGGCGAGGGTAGGGTTACGTATGGCCGCACTTAAGGAAATTCGGAAAATGTGTTCCGGACGGTAATTGTAGACCAAAGACGCTGCTGGCGAAACAAGCAGCTGAAAGTTTTGGTTTTTATCGACCCTCAAACTCACATTGGCTTTGAGTTTATCGTCTAAAAAACGCTCTTCCCAACCACCATACATGCCAAATTCACGGTTGGTTATAACCACGCCATTGGTGTCGCTGAAAATGGTACCATCGGAATTAGGCGTGTACATACGACCATTTCCGCCCACCTTGAATATGCCAACAGGCGTAGTGTCGAAGATGTATTCGCCTTGTAAGTGGTAAAGTGCCGATTTATCGTAAAAGCGGGAACCACCTTCGGTGTACGACGTACGCGAAGTAATGGCAGCAAACGCGGAGTCAAAACGGTCCGTACCCGGCATATAACGGTCGAAAGTAGGATTGATGGTTGCGCTTGTTGAGGTTAAATCCGCAACGCCTCTAGCTCTACCATATAACGCAGCCATTAAATCAGTGTTCTGATTATAAAATGCATCAACAGCCGCGCTGTAGGCACGAATATCTGATCCGAAATCACCTTGTTTTGGAAAGTCGGATCGTGCGTTTAGCTCGGGCCTAATTGTGTTTTGCCAATAGTTGAGGTAGTTGTTGTACCAGGTCACATCGTCTTTTACGGAATTTTGAAGTAAAAGGGCTGTAAAAACAGCATCGTAGGAGTTGCCAGCATCTTCGTGGGTGGCATAGGCACGCACAAACCATTTGTCTTCTTTGCGCAACTCTAAGCGGTTTTGGAAAAAGAGAATGTCTTTGAGGCTATACCGGTTATCGCCTTGATAAACTGTTGTACCAGTGCCGAAATTAAGCGCATAAATGAGCTCCAGATCTTTGCGTGGTTTGTAATGAAAGGCGGTACTCATTTTGAGGTTACGCGTATCGTAATCTACTAAGTCTTGTTCTTCGTAACCTGTGCGGTAAAAGCGGTTGAGTGCTGGATGTGAAATAGGCAGGTTTATTTCGAATAAGCGCTCGTCTCCGTAGCGGTTTACTGCATCATAGCCCCCTGGATTACCTCGTTGGGCAACCGACTGTTCCGTGGGGTTCATGTTGGTAGCCTCCCAGTCGTCGGCGCGGAGATAGAAAAAGTTGAATTTATAAGCAAAAATATCTCTACCAGCCTTGTTTTTGTAGCCCTTGGCATAACGCATGGAGGTTTCGAACATGTTCCGCTCACCAATTTTAGCCGAAACGGATAAACCTTGATGCACAAATGGATTTTTTGTAGTCATGTTAATGACCCCGTTAAATGCATTCGGACCGTAAAATGCCGATGAGGCACCAACGATGAGGTCGACTTTCAACACATCTAAATCAGGGGCACCGAGAAAATTGCCGAGCGAAAAATTCAAACCAGGGGCTTGGTTATCTACCCCATCAATCAACTGTAAAGAGCGCACGGGGGAAGTGCTATTAAATCCTCGGGTGTTGATGATTTTGAAGCCGATACTGGCGGAAGTCAAATCCACGCCCTTCAATTGGCCTAAACCTTCGTAAAAGTTAGCAGCGGGGGTTTCTTTGATGGCGATGATGTCCATGGCTTCTACGGTCAGCGCGGATTGTTTTTGTTTGTCGCTGATGCGGCTATCAACAATTTCAACACTCTGCAACAACACATTGTCTTGTGTAAGCTTATAGATAAATGGCTTTTCAAGGCTGTTGACAAGCTGATCGGCAGATTTATAGCCGATATACGATACCACCACAGTAAATGGGGGTTTGCGGTTGGGGTTTAGGGAAAATTTTCCATTGAGGTCGGTGGTCGTGCCTATGGTGGTGCCTTTAATCACCACTGAGGCGCCAATTAAAGGCTCATTGGTAACGGCATCCCGAATGGTTCCGCTCAAATTTTGTGAGAGTACCCAAGCGGATTGTAGGACGAAAAACAACAACAATAAAACAGCGCGTAACGGTGCAGCCATAGATACAGATTTCATGGAATGCCAATATTAAGGAATAAACAGACTTCTATACAAACGCAAGACGGTTTATTTGTTTCTATGCCGACTATCAGCGTAATTCGTATAAAGTATTTACCTATGCTACGCAAATTATTACCGCTGCTTTTTCTGATTTGCTGGTTATTTCTTTTGATGCACCGTTGGGGTACAAATCCGCGTTTTGCGTGGTTATTCAGCTATACCACCTCACCTTTGCACATCGATAAATACCACGACCAACCATTAGAACTACGGGAAAGTCCGTATGGAGCAGTGCAAATAGGTATCGATAGTCTTGGTGTCCCCAGCATTTTTGCACCTAACGATGCCGCTGCCGCTTACGCAACTGGTTTTTTGCATGCGCGCGATAGGCTTTTTCAAATGGAGATGTTGATGCGTACGGTAAAAGGACAGCTGAGCGAGGTTGCGGGTGCAGTAGCGTTACCCAGCGACCGTTTTTGGCGTAAATTTGAATTCGACAGCTTGACCCCTATATGGTATGCCGAGTATAAAATAATTGACCTTGAACTGGCCGAACGTTTCGAAGCCTATTGCGCTGGCGTCAATGAGTATATCGATATCATGCACTTTGGTTCTTTGCCAGTGGAGTTTCATCTACTCGATTTTCGTCCAACAAAGTTTCGTCCAGAAAATATGTTTTACCTCATTCGGTATATGGACCTGGTGCTTACCTACAACGAAGATGACTTAAAAGCAACCGAAGCCCGTTCGTTGCTCGGCACCAATTTGTACGATACTTACTTCAGCCTTTATCCCTCCCAGCCCTTCCCTATCTATCCCGATTTTAGTATTAGCGACAGCAGTTACCGGGAGTTAATCAAGGGAAAGCCGGAGATTTTGGCACAAGGGCCCAACTATCGGTTTCCGAATGCGCTTGAAAAAAATCAGGATGAGCTGAGTCTAGGCAGTAACAATTGGGTAGTCGGTCCGGGTAAATCTAAAACCGGCAATCCTATTTTATGTAACGACACCCACCTACAAATTGCCCTGCCCTCTACTTGGTATGAAGTGCAGCTGGTGGTTGGAGGTAAATTACGCAGAGGCATGACCATCCCTGGCGAGCCTTTTATCATTTCTGGTTATAATGAAAAAGTAGCCTGGGGCATGACCAATGCCACCTGGGATTTGGTTGACTTTTATGAATTGGATGTTGACGGCAGCGGCAATTACTTTTTGGATGGGCAATGGCAACCGTTGCAAAAATTTGAAAAAACCATTCCCGTTCGTGGTGGAAATCCAGAAAAAGTTACCTACTGGCGTAGTCATTTTGGACCGGTTGACACTACTGGCATGAATAATCGTTGGTTGGCTGTGAATTGGATTGCCCAGGAAAAAAGTAATGAGGGGATGGCCTTTGCTGGACTGGAGAAAGCTGAAAACGTGCAGCAGGCCTATGCAGCGGTGCTCAATTTTATGCAGCCACCACAAAACTTTATACTAGCAGATAATTCTGGCAATATTGGATTGGTAACAGCGGGTAAGGCCTCGTTGCACCGTGATCCAGCTAAAGGCATACGTTTAGGCGTTAGGGCGGAAAACAAGGTGCCTTTCCGTGAGGTACATCAGTTTCTTAATCACTTTAACCCTGCAAGAGGCTGGACGGCGTCGGCCAACCAAGAGCACGTAAACCACAGTTTAAGTGCTCATCTGAGCACTCGTTATGAGGCCAGTTCCCGTGGTCGGCGTATTGAACAGCTCATGAATGCCGACGAAAAACTTGGCGTCGAAGAACTCCAACAATTGCACTTGGATGTGGTTGACTTGGAGTGGGAGATTATCAAACCGATGCTGGAAAAACACCTAAGCGCTGAACAGCTGGCATATTTTGCAGGTTGGAATGGAGAAATGGTAATCGATAAAGTGGCCCCCACTCTTTTTTATAGCTTTAAGTTAACGCTGATGGATGAGCTTCAAAAGGCTATTCACCCCGACTTGAAGTATGCGCCCGTGTATCAAGAGGCTTATTTGTTTGTTTTGAAGAAGGAGCAACTTCCTACGTACAACGGCACGGTATCAACAGCTGATTTGGTAAAACGTAGCTGGGAGAGTAGCTGGAAGCAGCTTACACAAAAACTGGGTGCCGATGTAACGAGCTGGCAGTATGGTCGTTTTCACCAGACAGCGGTGAATCATATTACCCGCTTACCACAGTTGTCAATGCCGTTGTTTGCCTCTCCTGGAAGCAACCGTACGGTGAATGTGGCCAGCAAGCTGCCGTCCACGCATGCGGCCAGTCAGCGTACAATCATTGAGCTAACGCCTACAGGTCCGAAGGCACGTTTGTTGTTGACAGGTGGCCAGAGTGGTCGTTTTAATTCGGCCAACTACCACGATCAAATCGACGACTGGTTGAATGGCGCCTACCATGATCCTTCGCCCGTCAAAAATTTTGACGTTTCTGCTTACCCTACCTCCATACAATTCACCCGCAAATAAGGCTCGCCATGCTTAAAAGGAATCAATATCTCTATTTTATTGTGCTCATAGCTTTGGTACACAGCCAATTTAATGTGCACAGTTTTGGTTTGTTTTTACTGGTTTCGGCCATAACAGCTTTGCTGCCCATACCCCGAATGCGCTGGTGGAAGTACAGCCTACTTCAATTGATAGCACTTGGTTTTTGCCTAGCGCTTAAATTCCCCGACCCCGCAGTGCTCGAAACGGTTGGCAGCATCGTTAAAACCGGAGGTTTTGGGCTTATCGTGGCTACAGTTTTGGTAAGCACGATTACCTATACGCTTGTTGCTTGGACCGTTTATAGTTGGATTACGCGCTTTATTTTTGAAAAACGACTCGCCAACGTTTGACAGATTCCCACTTTGACTACATTATTGCTGGCTCAGGCGCAGCCGGCTTAAGTCTTGCGTATCGCCTGGCTCAGCCTGCCTTTGCTGATAAGCGTATACTGCTCATTGACCGCTCTGCTAAGCAAGAAAACGACCGTACTTGGTGTTTTTGGGAGGCAGGAGTGGGTTTATTTGACCCAGTAGTTTACCGGAGCTGGGAGAAATTGGCTTTTTACGGCCCGCACAAAACGATAAACTTAGCCATCTATCCCTACCGCTATAAAATGATTAGGGGTAAAGATTTTTATACGTATTCCCTTGCTCAAATTCATGCTGCCGGCCATATTACCGTATTAAAGGCTGAAATCTACGATATCGACACAGTGGCAGGCCAGTCGCAGGTGGATTGTTCAGCAGGAAGTTTTACGGCGGATTGGACTTTTTCAAGTCTTTTATCCAACGAAGAAATCCACCAAGCCAAAAAGGGTCTTTTTCTATGGCAACATTTTAAAGGCTGGATTGTGAAAACAAAATCACCGGCATTTGAGCCGGACAAGGCTGTTTTTATGGACTTCCGGGTGCCACAAGTAGATGGAAGCTGTTTTGTATATGTTCTTCCCTTCGAAGCACAGAGTGCTTTGGTTGAGTTTACCGTCTTTTCGGAAGAGGTCTGGGATAAATCGACTTACGACCTCTATCTCCGCGATTATCTTCGTGAACGACTGGGAATAACCGATTTTGAAATTGAACAAACAGAAACAGGCCGTATTCCTATGGCGAGTCATCGGTTTCCTGTAAACGAGGGCCGGACCATCTTTTTGGGCACCGCTGGGGGTCAAACAAAAGGCTCTACAGGTTATACCTTTCAGAATATACAGCGACATAGCCATGCCATTGTTTCAGCACTTTCAAAGGGTAAATCACCACGTATCAAGCCAACTTTAGCTCAGAAACGTTTCCGTTTATACGACAATACGCTGTTGCGGGTATTATGTCAACGGTATTATCCTGGAGCGGATTTATTCGAGCAGCTTTTTGCCAAAAACCCATCTCAGCGGGTGCTCGGCTTTTTAGATGAGTCGACGGGTCCGTTGGCTGAGTTGGCCATCATGAATAGTGTTCCTCGCGGTATTTTCGCGAAAGCAGTCTTCCAGCAGCTGGTAAAGGGATAAAACGTGCTGCATTTGAGATAAAACTTGCGTGAAAGCAGACAAAACTTTTTTCCAAATTGAAACATGGAAAATGCCATTGTTGATCAACTGGATTTGGGCGCTAGTCTGTATATCATTCGCGGTCATCGGGTATTGCTCGATTTTGATCTGTCCTTACTGTACCAGGTAGAAACGAAGGCACTCAAAAGGGCTGTGCGCCGAAATGAAGCACGTTTTCCCGCTGATTTTATGTTTGAGTTAACTGCTGAAGAGTGGGAAAACTTGAGGTGCCATTTTGGCACCTCAAGATGGGGGGGCAGTCGTTATCTCCCATTTGCTTTTACAGAACAAGGAGTGGGGATGCTTTCGAGTGTGCTTACGAGCGACAAGGCCATTCAAGTGCACATTCAAATTATGCGTGCTTTTGTACGCTTTAGAGAATTTGTGCATGCAAACAGAGAACTCGCCAATCGGGTCGATGCCTTGGAGGGAAAATACGACGCACAGTTTGAGCAGGTTTTTGTTGCCTTCCGACAGTTATTGAAGGAGGAAAGAAGTCCAATCGGATTTAAATGAACAAACCCCAGTAAATCCGGGGTTTATTATGTTAAGTCGCTTTAAACCGTCATGATTTCTTTTTCTTTTACCGCCAGGACTTCGTCTACCCGGGTAATGTATTTATCTGTGATTTGTTGAACGCTGCCTTCACCGTCTTTGGCCATGTCTTCGGGTAAACCGTCTTTTTGTAGCTTTTTGATCGATTCGTTGGCGTCGCGGCGGATGTTGCGTATGGATATTTTGGCGTTTTCGCCTTCTCCCTTGGTGCGCTTCACCAGATCTCGGCGACGTTCTTCGGTGAGCGGTGGAATATTGATACGGATGACTAGGCCATCATTGCTTGGGTTGAGACCAAGATTGGCGTTGATGATGGCTTTTTCGATGGCGCCGATGATGTTTTTCTCCCAGGGCTGAATGCTAATAGTGCGTGCATCGGAGGTGGAAACGTTGGCTACCTGGCTGAGGGGCGTGGGTGTGCCGTAATAGTCCACCTTTACGCTGTCAACCATAACCGGGGATGCTTTACCGGCACGGAGCTTAGACAGTTCAACTTGTAGGTGGTGAATGGCCTTGTCCATTGATTCTGTGGCTTCGGCGATGTAGAATTGTACTTCTTCGTTCATGGCTTTAGAAGGTAGGCAGATTGTTTTAGGATACGCGTGTACCGATATGTTGACCTTTGACGATGTTTAACAGGTTGCCCGGTTTGTTCATGTCAAAAACGATGATTGGCAGATTATTTTCCTGACACAAGGTAAATGCAGTCATGTCCATTACCTTGAGGTTTTGGGAGATAGCTTCTTTAAAACTCACGGTTTCGTAACGCACCGCATCGGTGTGTTTTTCGGGGTCTTTGTCATAAATGCCATCTACACGGGTGCCTTTTAGGATTACATCGGCACCAATTTCAACAGCCCGTAACGATGCAGCGGTATCTGTGGTAAAATAAGGGTTGCCTGTACCCGCACCAAAAATTACGATACGGCCTTTTTCGAGGTGACGGATAGCTTTGCGGCGGATGAATGGTTCAGCGATTTGTTCCATTTTAATGGCCGACTGCAAACGGGTGCTTAAACCCATTTTTTCAAGGGATGCCTGTAGCGCCATGCTATTTATCATGGTCGCGAGCATGCCCATATAATCGCCTTGGGCACGGTCCATGCCGCCCGACTCCGCTTGTACTCCGCGAAATATGTTTCCGCCGCCGACAACGATGGCGACTTGCACCCCGGCCTCTACTAAGCTGCGCACTTCCCCGGCATATTGATCGAGTACAATTTGATCGATACCGAATTGTTTCTGTCCCATCAGCGATTCACCGCTGAGTTTGACGAGTACGCGCGTATACTTCATATTTACTTCATTTCCCGCACGAAGATAGTTAATCGCAAGCAGTATAAAAGGCGTTGTAAGGTGTAGAGAAGCAGCAGGGCACAAAAAAGCCCCGTTTGCAGCGCAAACGGGGCTATAAAAGGGGTCAGTACGCTTATGCGCCTATGGCAACTCGTTTGAACGACGTCACCGTAAGACCTTTAGATGCTTTGTCGAGCATTTGGGCAACAGTCATGGCGCCATCTTTCACGAAAGTTTGGTTCAAGAGGGTGTTGTCCTGATAGAACTTGTTGAGTTTGCCAAGGGCAATTTTCTCAATAATATTCTCTGGCTTTCCTTCTTGACGAGCTTGGTCTTTGCCAATTTCGATTTCACGTTCGATAATGGTTGGATCTACATCGGCTTTATCAACGGCAACAGGGTTCATGGCCGCAATCTGCATAGCCGTGTCTTTACCAGCAGCAGTAGCATCGGCAGTGGCGGTTTGGTTCATGGCCACCAGCACACCCAACTTATGGTTGCTGTGTACATAAGTAACTACACCTTCGGCAGTGAGGGTTTCGTAACTGCTGATGCTGATTTTTTCGCCGATTTTACCGGTGTATTCAATCAGTTTTTCGCTCAAAACGAGACCGTCAAGCTTCTCTTCCAGCAGGGCTTCTATTGAAGTAATGTTTTTTGACAGGGCGAGATTTGCGATTTGATTCGACAAAGCGATAAACGCTTCGTTTTTAGCAACGAAGTCGGTTTCGCAGGTAAGGCTTACCAATATGCCAAAAGTAGCATCACTATTGGTGAGGGTTACGATTGCGCCTTCGTTGGCTTCGCGGTCGGCACGGCTGGCCGATACCTTCTGACCTTTTTTGCGGAGGATGACAATGGCTTCCTCAAAGTCGCCATTGGCTTCGGTGAGTGCTTTTTTGCAATCCATCATACCAGCGCCGGTCATCTGGCGCAGTTTGTTCACATCTGCTGCAGAAATATTCATTGTATGCTTAAATTTTTGAATTGGGGGACTGTAAAAAAAGATGGGTCAACAATTGTCGACCCATCTGCTTTCGTTTTGCTTACTCAGCTTGAGCCGCTGGGCTAGCAGTTTCAGTGGTTTTTACCACCTCTGTTGGTTGTTCAGCCGCTGCTTCAGCGTCTTTATCGTGTTTGCGTTCTTGAAGACCTTCTTCTACCGCCTGCATGATGATTTTTGAAATCAACGCGATCGACTTGGTAGCGTCGTCGTTGGCCGGAATCGGGAAATCAACTAGGGTAGGATCAGAGTTGGTATCGACCATCGCAATGGTAGGGATGTTCAACTTCTGAGCTTCTTTAACAGCGATGTGTTCTTTTTTGATATCGACGATGAACAAAGCAGCCGGGAGGCGGCTTAGGTCTTCGATACCACCCAACACACGTCCGAGTTTTTCGCGTTCACGGGCGATCATGAGCCGCTCTTTTTTCGAGAGTGTAGCCATGGTGCCATTGCCTTCCATCTTGTCGATATTGCTCATTTTTTTGATCGACTTACGAACAGTCGTAAAATTGGTGAGCATACCACCCAACCAGCGTTCGGTCACAAATGGCATGTTGAGGCGCTTGGCCTCTGCCTCGATGATATCTTTCGCTTGTTTTTTGGTGGCAACAAAAAGGATTTTGCGGCCTGATTTTACGATCGACTTCACTGCATGAGCAGCCTCATCGAGACGAATTTGTGTTTGATTAAGATCGATAATATGGATATCGTTCTTCTCCATGAAGATGAACGGTGCCATTTTAGGATGCCATTTACGTTTGAGGTGACCGAAGTGAACCCCTGCGTCGAGCAATTCCTGATAAGTAACTTTTGCCATGATTTTTGTCCTCCGCTGATTAACGTTTGCTGAATTGGAAACGACGACGCGCTTTGCGCTGACCGAACTTCTTACGCTCTACCATCCGTGGATCACGGGTGAGGAGTTTCATTGCTTTGAGGGCAACGTGGTGTTCCGGGTTGATCTCGTCGAGTGCACGGGCAATGGCCAGCTGTAAAGCTTCGGCTTGTCCGCTGATGCCACCGCCAAAGGCGTTGGCTTTTACATCATACTGGCCTAAGGTGTTGGTAGCCGAGAACGATTTCAGTAAAATCTGCTGGAGGGTTTCCAGGGGAAAATATTCAGTGTAGACACGACCGTTTACGGTGATGTCGCCATTGCCTGGTGTCACGTAAACGCGAACAACGGCATTTTTCCTTCTTCCGAGGGTATTAGTAACCGACATAGGGCTTAGAATTTGAGGATTTCAGGTTGTTGTGCTTCATGAGGATGCTGGCCGCCTGCATATACATGCAGATTACGGAACATTTCACGACCAAGACGGTTCTTCGGGAGCATGCCTTTGATGGCTTTTTCCATCACGTAGGTAGGCCGACGACGCATCAGGTCTTTTGCTGTTTCGAGCCGTTTTCCACTCGGGTAACCCGAATAGAAGAAGTACTGCTTCTCACGCATTTTTTCACCTGTAAATCTTACCTTGTCTGCGTTGATAATGATCACATTATCACCACAGTCTACGTGCGGGGTGTAGCTGGCCTTGTTTTTGCCACGGAGCACATGTGCAACGTGGGCAGCAAGGCGCCCCACAATCTCTGATTCGGCATCTATGAGATACCACTTTTTCTCAACCGTCTGACGGTTGGCAGAGACAGTTTTGTAACTTAACGTATTCACTGCTTTCTTGTTAATTGATAGTTATTGATTCTAAAAAGGACTGCAAATATAGCAGCTTGATTTTGAGTTTCCAACAAGCGGTGTGAATATGTTTTGGTGAATTTCTCTGGATGCCTGCGCAGGCTTCGATGTTTGTGTGCGTCGCGGTCCATACTCCATGGTCAATGTGCAGCTTCTTTGTTTTGTGAATCACAATCTCAAATTGCTGAGGTCAGCGGCGTGCGTGCACAAGAGCAAGGCCATAAGAAAGGGGTAACACACCTCCAGCACAATGGGCATACAGCGCTTGTCTTTTAAAATTAGCTGGATTTTGCCCAGTGGTTTCTGAAGAGATAAGACAACACGATGTAGTGGAGTACGGCAGCGAATTCAAAACCGAGTATGTACCAAGGCCAGTCGCCCATAACAAAGGGGTTGTTGGCGAGTGGTTTGGTGCTTAAATACATATAATTGGCGCCAAGCAGCACATTTACCAAACCTATAGGGATAAGTATTAGGTTGTTCCACCACAAAGCCTTCAGCCAGCTCCAACGATTGATGCGCTGGCCGTTTATCCAAATAAGGTACAATGGAGCGGCAATGATGGAAGCATGAGAGACGTAATATTCGCTGATAAAGAAGGCGTCGCCACCCAAAGTAACCTCGGGCGTGAGAAATGAATGCAGGCCGCCGGCCAATCCCCAGAATAGTAGAGGTAAAAACGCCCATTTTTGTCGGAACAATAAAGCAGCTATGGCTAAAAGATGGCTCATACCACACATTTGTAGAGGTAAGCTGTCGCTAATGTTCCATACGCCTTCGTTGATACGGTAGCTATTCATACCAACAAATACCAACAGCAACACTAATCCCCAGGCTTGTTCAAAGCGTTTTCGACCAGCCGCAGTAGTGTTTTTTCCGATTTGTAGGGCAATAACAACTTGAAGTAATAAAATACCCCAACCAGCCCACCACCAAGAGGTGCCGGGTTGAATAATATGATGTTGCGCTAGGTAAAGCATTGTTTTCAATTGAAAATTGAGGAGTTTAGTTTAATGGACCAAATTTGGAAGACTCAAAGTGTTTGGGTACCACCTACGCTACCATTTAAGGTGCTATCTATACAAATGATGCGCTGTTTTTACGCTACCCGCTCGCAAACCACCGGCATGTACGCGATGTGTAATTATTATATTTAGCCTGCCCGGTCACCAAAGGAGCTGCCCATGAAGTATTAGCGGCTTAGCGCACATTGTTAAATCTACTCCTTTTAAGTAGCCATGCGCTTTAAACTGTGTATGCCATGGGGCTCAAAACAAAAAAGGGACCCGAAGGCCCCTTTTGATTATTGAGAACTGTTCAGTTTAGCGATTCACCACAAATTTCTGGCGGCTGTTCTGACCATTGGCAGTGAGTTCAACGAAATAAACACCAGAGCGCAGCTGATCAATAGGCAGCGTAACCAACTGAGCACCTTCGCGCTGCCGTTGTGCGGCCTGCTCATAAACCAAGCGGCCGGTAAGGTCGCGGATGTTTATTTTTACTTGCGCTGGAGCTGTGAGTGTATAGGGCAGGTGAAGCTCATTTTGTGTTGGGTTTGGATAAACTGCGCCAAACGAAAAGGCGACATTGTTGAGCTCATTTACAGAGGTATTGCTGGATGAAGCGCGTCCAAATACACCTTCAACGCCCATAGAAACACCATTGGTATACCAAGTAGCATCTGTTGAGAGGTAAATCATAGAGGCGTAAGTAGGCTGAAAACGATCGTAAGTTAGATCGTCGACTACGCGCATGTGCGCGGTACCGCTTGAAGAATACAGCTCGGCAGCTACATAATAGGCGCCTGCAGCCAAAATACGATTTTGTGGCAAACCAGCCAAAGAAGCTGGGATTGGAATTAATACAAAACGTGCTGCTGTATCTGCACTAGTCAAGGTGTACAAATCGGCCTCCATTAAAATAGGGTAGGTAATTCCGCCTGCTGGAGTACCAAACAAGCCCGACGTGTCGCGCACGCTAATCTGGATTAATGCACCAGGAGTACTCGTGCCCAAACGAATTTTGATGCCCGTAATGGTGTCTTGTTCAGACAGTTCAATCATGGAGGCAATGATGAATCCATCCTGGCTGTCGGCGCCAAAAGAGCTGGTGCCTAAAGTGGTGGTGCGCTCGGCTGTAGGACGAGCCAAGCTAATGATGCTATCGCCTACATTAAAACGTATACTCACCTCATTGTTTGCTGGACTGCCATCTACTGAGTCAGACTGCAAGAGTATGCGCGCTACCAATTCGCCAGAACTATTTACGGTATTTAAATTGAAACCTCCGGTTGATTCAAGCGTGTCTCGTGCTCCACCCGCTAGGGTTATAGCGGCAGAGGTATTGTTGAACAAGGTATTCGCGCCGGCCATAATGGTACTTACCATACGTGAGTTTGGCTGACTGTTGGTTCCAAAGTTTAAAGCCGCACCGGAAAAGGTTAGCGAATCGGTTTTGTGGTTAGGCATATTGGTGCCGTAAAAAACAAGCCGCTTTTCAGGTACAATGCTGTAACCTTCAAGTTTAAGGTCATTAGGAGGCAGGTCCGATATCTCGACATTATCAACAGCCCAGAACCAGTCCCATGCACCTACATAACGGAAACGCACCCAAACATTGGCTTGGTTTGCTGCAACACTTGAGATATTGATTTCTTCGAGTGCGGCATTTGCAATGGTTGTATTCACCGGTACGGTTACCGAGCTGTTGTACACTTCTATCCAGGCAGTGGAGTCGCTGCTCACCTCAACGATGTGAGACTCTTGGAAACGCCTGAAATAGTGCTGGAAGCTTAATTGAACACCAGAAACACCCGCTAGACTAACGCCTACTTTTAAAATAACAGAGCTGTTTTGAACGCCATTAGCGAAAGAGTCGGAATTGATAAAAGCAAAAGGAGCACCTGAAAGTGAATTTAGCGTACTGCCAAAATTTTGAGCGCTAATGTTTGGTTCGAGAGCCGAAACGATTTTCCAACCATTGGTTGCACTAGCTGCCTGTGCAAAAGAAACACCGGTTGTATTCGAGAAATTTTGTGACCATAAAACCGCTTCCGGTCGTATTTGACCATTTTCATAAACCACGGCCTGCTCTTGTAGTGCACGCTTCTGACTTTGATTTATGGTTTGAGCCAAAAGGCTACCGGCAAGCGCTACGCCTACCAATGTAAGTAGTACTTTTTTCATATAAATAAGATTTCGCAGTAGCAATTTAAAAAGAAAAAGTGTAAAGTGTGCATTTTTGGAGGTTTGTGTGGATTATTAGGCCTCCTTTTTTGTTCGGGAGAGTCTATATTGAATAATTCTGCCCCAAAAACAAAAACGCCCCGATTTAAGTCGGGGCGTTTTAGTAAAAATACAGTTTAAGATCAGGCGTTTTCGTAGGCTTCGATTGGCGGACAAACACACACAAGGTTGCGGTCGCCGTAGGTGTTGTTGATACGACCTACCGAAGGCCAGAACTTGTGACGTGCTACCCAGCTGGCTGGAAATGCGGCTTTTTGCCTGCTGTAGGGGCGGTCCCAGCCGTCGGCAGTAACCAAACCTACGGTATGCGGGGCGTGTTTAAGAACGTTGTTCGTGCGGTCGGCTAAACCCATTTCAATTTCCCGAATCTCTTCGCGTATGAGTAACAAAGCATCACAAAAACGATCAAGTTCATGTAGGGGCTCCGATTCGGTTGGCTCTATCATTAAAGTTCCAGCTACAGGGAAGGAAACGGTTGGAGCGTGGAAGCCATAATCCATTAGGCGTTTGGCTACATCCTCTACTTCTAGACCGGCTGTTTGTTTGAAGGGGCGGAAATCAATAATCATTTCGTGTGCACAACGGCCGTTGGCACCACTATAGAGCACTTCATATTGCTGCTCTAAGCGGGCCTTCATATAGTTAGCATTGAGAATGGCTATTTTGGTGGCATTCGTAAGGCCATCAGGACCCATCATGCGAATATAGGTGTAGCTGATGAGCAAAATGCTTGCACTACCCCAAGGGGCGCCAGAAACGGCGGTCATGGCCGATTTGCTGCCAATATGGATGACGGGATGACCGGGCAAAAAAGGCGCGAGGTGTGCTGCAACGCCAATGGGACCCATTCCGGGGCCGCCGCCGCCATGTGGTATACAGAAGGTTTTATGGAGGTTGAGGTGACAAACATCGGCGCCGATGAGGCCTGGACTGGTTAAACCAACTTGGGCATTCATATTGGCCCCATCCATATATACCTGGCCACCATTGTCGTGCATCATCTGACATATTTCGATGATACTTTCTTCAAAAACACCGTGGGTAGATGGATAGGTAACCATCAGGACTGCGAGATTGTCTTTATGCAGCTCTGCTTTTTCGCGCAAATCGACGAGGTCGATATTACCCGCTTGGTCACATTTAGTCACAACCACCTTCATGCCGGCCATTACCGCTGATGCTGGGTTGGTGCCATGGGCAGAGGAGGGAATGAGGGCGATATTGCGGTGGCCTTCGCCTTTTGCTTTAAAATAGTTGCGGATAACCATTAAACCGGTGTACTCGCCTTGGGCGCCGCTGTTGGGCTGCAAAGAGATGCCGGCAAAACCGGTAACATCTTTCAGGTATTCGCTGAGTTCGCTAAAAAGCTGTTTGTAGCCTTCTGCTTGAACGAGTGGCGCAAAGGGATGTATGCCCCCGAATTCAGGCCAAGTAACGGGTACCATTTCGGTAGTTGCATTCAACTTCATGGTGCACGAGCCCAAAGCAATCATGCTGTGGCATAAAGATAAATCCTTGCTTTCGAGCTGTTTGATGTAACGCAGCATCTCATGTTCGCTGTGGTGGCTGTTGAAAACGGGATGACTAAGTATGTTCGAGCTGCGCAGAAACTGACTGTCGATGCTGGCATCGATATCATTGTTGAGTTGCGCTAAATCCACCTGCTTACCATTGGTGATAGCAGCAAATACGCTGATGACTTGGCCTAAATCGGAGATAGAAGTGGTCTCGTCCACCGAAATCCCCACCTGACCGGCCACAAAAAAGTTGAGGTTGATTTGTTTCGACTCTGCGATACGCTGGAGCTTTTCACGCTCTTCTTCGTTGAGTTTTACTTGTAGCGTATCAAAATACTGGGCATTAAGCTGGTTGAAGCCAAGTTGTTTGAGGGCCTCGTCGAGTTGGGCAGCACGTTGGTGGATGCGGTATGCAATGGCGCGCATGCCTTTGGGGCCGTGGTAAACGGCATACATGCTTGCCATGATGGAAAGTAATACCTGTGCTGTACAGATATTGGAGGTTGCTTTTTCACGGCGAATGTGCTGTTCGCGGGTTTGCAAGGCCATGCGTAAAGCTGGATTGCCGTGGCTATCGATAGATACACCGATTAAGCGGCCGGGGATGTCGCGTTTGAAGGCTTCTTTTGTAGCAAAAAAGGCAGCATGCGGGCCACCATAACCCATGGGAACGCCAAAACGCTGACTAGAGCCTACCACCACATCTGCTCCCCATTCACCTGGAGGGCTGAGTAGGACAAGGCTCATTAAATCGGCTACAACGGCAACATAAATGCCGGCAGCAGCAGCTTTATTGCAGAATGCTTTGTAATCAAGTATGCAGCCATAGCCGTCGGGGTATTGGAAAAGCACACCGAAATAATCGGCGCTGAAGTCGAAATCATCAAGGAAACCATACACTATTTCGATATCCAGCGGCTCGGCACGTGTTTCGAGTACGGCTTTGGTCTGCGGGAAACACTTTTCGGAAACGAAGAATTTTTTGCCGTGTGCCTTGCTCTGCGCATGCAGCATCAACATGGCCTCTCCGGCGGCGGTGGCTTCATCGAGCAGGGAGGCGTTAGAGATCTCCATACCGGTGAGGTCGTTTACCATGGTCTGGAAATTCAAAAGGGCCTCAAGGCGACCTTGTGCAATTTCCGCTTGATACGGGGTGTACTGGGTATACCAACCCGGATTTTCGAGTATGTTGCGGAGAATTACGCCCGGCACGATGACGTCGTAATAGCCCATGCCGAGGTAACTTTTATAGACTTTGTTTTTATCGGCCATTTTCCGGAGCTGCTGCAACATCTCATGTTCGCTGAGTGCCGGCGGAATCTGCATTCCGTCTTTGCGGCGGATGTTTGCGGGAACGGTCTGAGCTATGAGCTGCTCAAGACTGTCTACGCCTACTGTTTTAAACATCTGGGCCGTTTGCTCCGCGTTGGGGCCAATATGGCGGGCCTGAAACTCGGAATTACCGGAAAACTGGGTCATGGAGTACGATTTAAGAAGTAATGCAATAAGCCTATGATTTGTTTGAATCTAGGCGGGGCAAAAATAAACATTCTTAATCATTCTGCTTAATTACAAATGCCAAATGCTAAATTTCAAATTGTGAGCTAAGGTGAAGGGTGTGAGCTAGGAATTCAGCGTTATTCAGGTTCTGAGGAAATCGCACCCACGAAAATCCTACTCCACATAAAAATCAGTGTGCTGTCCCGAAGTGCTCTAGGGCGCTACATTGCGTAAAGCCCGCAAATAGAGTTGAATGGTGTTCTCCAGCCCCAAATAAAGTGCGTCGCAAACGAGTGCGTGACCGATGGATACTTCTAATAAACCGGGCATATTTAGGGCGAAAAAGCCAAGGTTTTCCAAACTGAGGTCATGACCAGCATTTAAGCCTAAGCCTTGTTTTTGGGCTTCCATGGCAGCTTCAACAAAGGGTTTTATCGCATTTTCTCGGTTTTGAGCGTATTGCCGAGCATAGGCCTCGGTATACAATTCAATGCGGTCGGTGCGGGTGGTCTTCGCAGCCGAAATCAACTCCGGGTCTGGGTTTAAGAATAGGCTGGTACGTATGCCGTGGGCATGAAAAGTGCCGATAATATCTTGCAAATAGCCCTGTTCAGCTACAGTATCCCAGCCGTGGTCGCTGGTGAGCTGGTTTTGGGCATCGGGGACAAGCGTAACCTGCGCTGGGCGGGTGGCGAGCACGAGTGCGACAAAGGCGGCTTCTTTGGGATTGCCTTCGATATTAAATTCAGTATGCAGCAGGGGTTTGAGGGCGGTTACATCTGCATAACGAATGTGGCGCTCATCGGGCCGAGGGTGAACGGTAATGCCTTCGGCACCAAAACGCTCGCAATCGTAGGCAATGTGAACTAAATCAGGGTTGTTGCCACCCCGACTATTACGCAGGGTAGCAAATTTGTTGATGTTGACCGACAGGCGGGCGTGGGTGTTATTCAAAATAATTCAATAATAGGGTAGGCAAACAGCTTGTTGATCGAAGTTTTACACAAATAGGCTACTTAATCACACCCAATTCACGACCCACCTTGGTAAAGGCAGCAATGGCGCGGTCGAGATGTTCGATTTGGTGGGCGGCCGATAATTGTACGCGTATACGTGCTTGGCCTTTGGCAACGACAGGAAAGAAAAAGCCGATTACATAAATACCTTCAGCAAGTAGCTTGTCGGCCATGACCTGACTCAGCTTGGCGTCGTATAACATGATGGGCACAATAGCCGATTTGCCGTCTTTGAAGTCGAAGCCAGCAGCCTTGATTCCGGCTTTGAAGTGTTTTACATTACTTTCAAGTTTATCGCGTAGCTCGGTGCTCTCGTCGAGCATCTTAAAAACTTCGATACTGGCCCCGACGATGGCTGGTGCCAACGAATTGGAAAATAAATATGGCCTTGAACGCTGGCGCAGCAGTTCGATGATCTCTTTACGGCCGGTGGTATATCCGCCCATAGCACCACCAAGGGCCTTGCCAAGGGTACCCGTGATGATGTCGACTTCACCGACAACTCCACATAATTCGGGCGTTCCCCGGCCGGTTTCACCTAAAAAACCTGCAGCATGGCACTCATCTATCATGGTGAGGGCTTGGTATTTTTTGGCAAGCGCCACCACTTTGTCGAGCTGAGCAACGTAACCGTCCATTGAAAATACCCCGTCGGTGACAACGATGATGTTGCGGAGACCGGCGGCGCGGGCTTCTTGGAGTTTGGTCTCCAGGTCGGCCATATTGTTGTTTTCGTAGCGGTAGCGGGCGGCTTTACACAAACGAACCCCATCGATGATGGAGGCGTGGTTGAGGCTGTCGCTGATGATGGCATCTTGTTCGTTGAACAAAGGCTCAAAAAGACCGCCGTTGGCATCGAATGCCGCAGCATATAAAATAGTGTCTTCGGTTTTATAAAAATCGGATATACGCTGCTCAAGTTCTTTGTGGATGTCCTGTGTGCCGCAAATAAAACGCACCGAAGACACACCGAATCCGTGGCTATCGAGGGTTTTTTTGGCTGCTTCGATGATGCGTGGGTGGTTAGATAAGCCGAGGTAGTTGTTGGCGCAGAAATTCAACACCTTTTGTCCGCTGTCGAGTGTGATTTCGGCATCCTGAGATGAAACGATGATGCGTTCTTTTTTATAAAGACCCGCTTCTCGGATATCGGCGAGTTCTTTGCTGAGCACGGGCTGGAGGGTATTGCTGTACATTGGACGGAATTTGGTCACGAAAATACAAACTAAGTCGGTAAGCCGTGACTCAGATTACCAGTAAACCGGCAATCAAACCTAAGGTCACTACGATAAGTGGTGGCACCCGCAAGCTGAAATTGAGTACAAACGTTGCTGCAACGACCCCAATATTCACCCAATTAAAGCCTAGAGGCTGCATGAGCAATATGGCCGCTGCGGCAATGAGTCCGGTGGCAGCAGCATTTAATCCAGCGAGGGCATTGCGTATGCCACGCATTTTTTTGAGTTCATCCCAGGCAGGGTATATGAAAAAGATGAGTAGGGTGCCGGGGAGAAAAATGCCGATGGCACCAATGTTGGCGCCTACGAGCATCATCAATTGCCCTCTTTCTTGAAACGACATGGCGCCGATGTAAGAAGCAAACGAAAATATAGGCCCCGGTATAGCTTGTGCTAAGCCAAAACCCGATAAAAACTGTTCAGCGGTCATATATTCTTTCACCTGCACAAAATGTTCGAACATCATGGGGATCAGCACCTGCCCACCACCAAAGACCAGGCTACCGAAACGGTAAATGTTTTCAAAGAGCAAAAAGGCCTTCAAGTGACCAAAATTACCTAGCAGTATGGCCAAAAGAAAAATGCCGCTGAATATCCAAAGGTTACGCCAACGAATTTTACTGAGGTCATAATGCTCTTTTTCCGTTTGTTCTTGTCGCCAGAAATTGCTTATCAAACCTCCAATCAATAAAACGGTTGGGAAAATGATAGAGCTCGTGAGTGTTAGTGTGAGGGCTATTGAAAAGAGCATTATAAACCAACTCATGCGGTCGGTAATGAGTCGGCGAATGAGGCGGTAAGCGGCTACAGTTATAAAGCCAATGGCGATTGGCCGTACAAAGCGTAAAACTTCGAGCTCAAAACCCTCACCCTCAATGTAGTTGAGCATGAGGGCAATCATGGTCATCAACAAACAAGCCGGTGTGATCCAGACAAAAAGCGTGAGCAGCGCCAGTTTTGGTCCGCCCAACTTCATACCGATAGCGGTGAGCGTTTGGGTTGAGGTGGGTCCTGGTAGAAACTGGCAGAGCGCATTGAGCTCCATCAGCTCTTTTTCGGTGAGATATTCCCGCCGGTACACGAGCAAATCGAGCATGATGCTAATGTGGGCCTGTGGTCCGCCAAAAGCCGATAAGGCCAACGTGAGTACATCGCGCAGGAAAAACTTATGGCGGGAGGAGATGGCCAGCAAGGGCTTACTTTTTCAGACCAATCTCGCGCAAACGTTCGTCGAGGTATTCGCCGGCGGTGATAGGTGTATAATGCAAGGGGTTGTCGGGTGTAACGCAGGAGGGCAGGCAGTCGAGCTTCATGCTTGAGCGGGGATGTAGGGAAAATGGCATGCTAAAACGCGACATGCCCCACTTTTCGCGGGGTGGATTAACCACACGGTGGGTAGTGCTTTTGAGGCGGTTGTTGGTGAGGCGCTGCAACATATCACCCACATTTACCACCACCTGTTCTGGCAGCGCTGTTACGTCTACCCATTGGTTACTTTTACTGAGTACCTGTAAGCCTTCGGCCGAGGCACCCATGAGCAGGGTGATGAGGTTGATGTCTTCGTGCTCGGCGGCACGTACCGCATCTTTAGGCTCCTCCCTGATGGGGCCGTAATGTATGGCGCGTAAAATGCTGTTTCCATTGTGGATGTGCGGATCGAAATAATATTCATCCAACCCTAAAAATAAGGCGATGGCGCGAAGCAAATGTCGGCCACTTTTTTCGAGCGTAGCATAAGCTTCACGGGCTTTGGGGTTGAAGTCGGAAAGATCGGCTACCTGCACATTATCGGGATATTCGCTTTTGATGGGGTCGCCATCGCTTACTTCCTGTCCAAACTGAAAAAATTCTTTCAAATCGCCTGTACTGCGACCTTTCGCATGTTCTTTGCCAAAACCTGTGTACCCCCGCTGACCAGCCAAACCCGGAATTTCGTACTTGGCCTTGGTTTCCTCAGGTAGCTTAAAAAAGGATTGTACTTGTCCGTAAAGGGCAGCACTTAATTCATCACTGAGGCCATGATTTTTTACCGCCACAAATCCCACTTCTTCGTAGGCTTTTCCAATGGCTTGTACAAAAGTAGCCTTGCGTTGTGGATCGCCTGATAAAAACTCAGCCAGATCGATAGAAGGGATGGTCTGTTCCATGCTAAAAATAAAAACAGTCGAAAATAAGCCCCTTTTGCCAGAATTACCAAAAAAAATTGCGAAGGGACCGCCAAAAGAATGGGCTAAAAATATATTTAGGGCGACCTAAAAATCCTATCTTTGTGTTAGGGGTAGTCTGGTATGAAATATATTGTTGTCTTGTTGAATTTGATTTTGCTCAGTAGCGGGCTATCTGCCCAATACCGGGTAGTGGCTACTACGACCTTTATTGCAGATATGGCCCAACAAATAGCGGGTCCTGATTTTCAGGTGAGCAGTATTTTGCCAGTGGGGTCCGACCCCCATATTTACGAAGCAGTGCCGGGCGATGCCAAAAGTTTAGCCGATGCCGGCCTCATCCTACAGAATGGGCTAAACCTCGAAGGTTGGCTGCAAAAGCTCATCGATAACAGTGGTAGCAGCTCGCGTGTGGTGGAGGTTACCGCCGGTATTCAGGCTATTGGCAGCGCCGAACATACGGGCAGTTACGACCCTCATGCTTGGATGGACGTAAGTTATGGTCGGATTTATATCCGAAATATCTATGAGGCGCTGTTGGGTCTGCGTCCCGATAAAGCTGAAGGTTTGTACGCCCGCTATATGAGCTACGACCAAAAACTGGCAGCACTCGACAGCAGCATTCTGGCTCGTGTTGCGGCCATCCCCGCTAATAAACGGGTTATAGCCACCTCACATGATGCTTTTCGGTATTATGGCAACCGTTATGGATTTCAGGTGGTATCGGTACTCGGCACCACCACCGACGCTGAGGTGCGCACGGAAGACATACAGGCCCTTATCCGGGTGATTGAAAAGGATGATTTGCCCGCCATTTTTGTGGAGAGCACCATCAACCCCAAACTCATGCAGCAGCTCGCAGGCGATGCAGGTATTCGCATTGGAGGTAAGTTGTACGCCGATAGTATGGGCCCCAAAGGATCGGGTGCCAACAGCTATTTGGGTATGCTGGAACACAATACCCAGGTTTTGCTAGATGGATTGTTGCAAACGGGTCCCGCCGAAAGTCGACGCAAAGACCTTGGCTTACTGGCCATTGTCGCCGCCTTTTTTGTCGCTGCTTTTGTGGTCGTTGCTGTGGGCATACAGCCGAAACCTAAACAGGTTTTACATAAAGGCTATACACTCGAGGTGAGCGGCCTCACCGTAGCCTACGATAATAAGGTCATTCTAAACAACTTCCGTTTGAGCCTGCCTGCCGGTAAATTGTACGGCCTGATAGGCCCCAATGGCTCTGGCAAATCCACCTTGTTTAAGTCCATTTTGGGCCTACTAGCGATCGACCACGGGGATATCCAACTCGGCGGTGCGCCTATCAGTGCACTGCGAAAACACATAGCCTATGTGCCGCAAAAGGAGGAAATAGACTGGCAATTCCCCGCCACGGTAATGGACGTGGTATTGATGGGACGTTATCCCCACAAAAAAACCTTTGCCCGGCTCAACAAAAGCGACCGCGAAAAAGCACGTTCGCATCTGCGAGAGCTCGACATTGAGGCGCTGCAGAACAAACAAATCAGTGAACTTTCTGGGGGTCAGCAGCAACGGGTGTTTATTGCCCGCGCCCTTGCCCAAGAGGCCGATATTTATTTCCTCGACGAGCCATTTGTTGGGGTGGATGTGACCACCGAGGACAAAATCATGACCCTGCTCAAACGTTTGGTGCGCGAAGGAAAAACAGTGATCATCATCCACCACGATCTCGCCAAAGCCAAGGCATATTTTGATGATCTTATTTTAATCAACCGACGATTGATTGCCTTTGGTCCGGCCCAACAGGTCATGACCGAAGAAAACATACTCCGGACCTTTAGTGGCACCCAGGCGTTGTACGATAAGGCCGAGGCATTTAATTCGTAACCATGGAAACCCTGCTTGAAGTTTTTAGCTATTCCTATGCTCAAAGAGCACTTTTGGCGTCCACCTTGGTCGGGATTACCTGCGGGGTTTTGGGTTGTTTTATTGTGCTCCGCAATATGTCGCTGATAGGCGATGCCCTGTCGCACGCCATTTTGCCTGGCGTGGTGGCTGGTTTTATGATAGCCGGTCACAATGTGTTCGCCTTTTTTGTTGGCTCGGTGGTGGCGGGTTTAATTGCCGCCGTTTTGATTACTTGGCTGCAGCGTAACGCCCGCACCAAAGAAGATGCCGCCATTGGCATCGTTTTTTCGGCCATGTTTGCGCTCGGAATTATCGGTATCAGCACCGTTACCCGGCAAGAAGGGGTACATCTCGATATGAAAGACTTTCTTTTCGGTAATGTGCTCGGTATTGGTGATCAGGATTTATGGCTTACAGGCCTCATCACTTTTTTTACGCTGGTCTGCATAACCGCCTTCTATCGCTTCTTTTTTGTGACCACCTTTCAGAGCGTGATCGCCCGAACCAGCGGCATCAATGCCAATTTGATGCACTATTTCCTCATGCTTTTGCTGAGTTTTGCCATCGTGGCCTCCTTACAATCTGTGGGGGTAATATTGGTGGTTGCCATGCTTATCATCCCGGCATCGACGGCCTACTTGCTTACGGGACGACTTAAAACCATGTTATTTATCGCAGCAGGCGTGGGTGTAATCAGCAGCGTTAGCGGATTGATACTGGCGATACTATTTGAAACAACGCCTGGACCTGCCATGACCTTGGTGGGTGCTTTCCAATATGCGTTGGCTGTTTTTTTTGCGCCGAAAAAAGGCTTGGTGGTTCAGTTTATTTTGAAGCGCCGCCGGCAAAAAGAAGCGGCATTGGAAGATGTGCTCAAACAAGCCGTGAAACAAAAAGAACAAGCCGACCTATCTGTGGCACAGCTCGCCGAGAAGTTAGGCCTGAGCATAGCAAAAACGGCTAGCGGTATCCGTCGACTCCAACAAAAAGGATTGATGGAGCTAGTTGGGTCCTCTTTCGACCTTACCTTAGCTGGCAAACGGCGGGCCTACGAACTCATCCGAGCACACCGGTTATGGGAAACGTATCTGGTTCAGGAGATGGGCTTATTGGCCGATCAAATACACCCTCAGGCCGAAGCTTTTGAGCACCGATTGCCAGAGAAATTTCTGCGGGAAGTGGAGCAGCAGTTGGGTTATCCTAAATTCGATCCGCACGGTTCGCCTATCCCCCAAAGTAACAGGGAAACTACGTTTCTGAGCACTTTGGCCTCGGGTCAGCGTGCCTTGGTGGTTACCGAGCAACTGAACGATGCCATTACCACCCGCCTGTGGAAACTTGGTATTAACCCGAACAGCGTACTTGAGTTAGAAAAACACGATGCGCTACAAACAACGGTATTGGTTCAGGGACAACCTATCCAAGTCGAAGCTGATTTCGCTGGTCAGGTGCTGGTGGTATTGGTGTAATCACCAAACAGGTTTCGGCTTTACAGTGAAATTTTGTAGCTTGAAACAAAGTAGCACCATGCGTTTATTTCTTATTTTTTGGCTTTTGCCCCTATTGGGGACAGCCCAGCTTTCACTCAAACTCGAGCAGGTTGTGAGTGGTTTGCAAGGGCCGGTGGCCTTGGCCGATCCGGCCGATGGCAGCGGTCGCTTATTTGTGGTAGAGCAAGCCGGACAAATCCGCATTATTCAGGCTGGCAAATTGCTGACGACCCCATTTCTCGATTTAAAAATAGTTCTGGCGAGTATAAGTCCGTTTTACAGCGAAATGGGCTTATTGGGCTTGGCCTTTCACCCAGACTACAAAAAAAATGGCCGGTTTTTCGTCTATTATTCGGCACCCAAAGATGATAAAGGCACCGACCACCAAAGTATTTTGGCCAGCTACCAGCGCGACCCTGCCAATCCGTTGCGGGCTTTGGCGAGCTCGGCTAAGTTGATTATGAAAATACAGCAGCCTGCTTCTAACCACAATGGTGGCACCTTAAAGTTTGGTCCGGACGGCATGCTTTATCTCGGTTTAGGTGACGGTGGTGGTGGTGGTGACCGCTTTGGAAGCATCGGAAACGGTCAGAATAAAGAAACACTACTCGGCAAAATCATTCGTATAGATGTCGATAAATCTCCTTATGGCATACCCACCGATAATCCATTTGTTGGTCAGCCAGGCCGAGATGAGATTTATGCTTACGGGCTCCGCAATCCGTGGAAGTTTAGTTTTGATGCCGGAGGTCGACTATGGTGTGCTGATGTGGGGCAGAATCAATGGGAGGAAGTGAATCTCATTGAAAAAGGCGGCAATTATGGTTGGCGTATTATGGAGGGCAACCACTGTTTTAATCCGGAGCAGGACTGTGAAACCAAGGGATTACAACGCCCGATTTACGAATACAATCACAGCACGGGCATGGTCTCGGTAATTGGCGGTTATTTTTACCGTGGAAGTAAGGTGAATACCTTAAAAAACCGGTATTTATTTGGCGACTGGAAAGGCGATTTGATGTGCTTACAGGCCAAAGGTGGCAGCTGGGAGATGGTGGCTGTTAAGCTCAAGGACCAAAAAACGGCGGGTTATATCAACAGCTTCGGCGAAGATGCGTCGGGCGAAGTGTATGTGCTTAGTCAAACCCAAATGGGCCCGAAAAACCGAACGGGAAGTGTGTGGCGGGTGGTGGAGTGAATCCAAAACGTGAAAATTCAATATACCTGACAGGGGTAATAGGAAGGTGGTGAGCTGCTCTTGGCTGCTTAAATTACCCTCGTATAGGCAAACTAGGCCTGCGGCGCTTACCTAGCCAATATTATGACGAGTACACCGTGCTTGCCGAAAAAAGGGTATAGATGACTAAGGCCAAAAGCCAAGTCGCACGACGTCCTTCATTAACTGACTCTGCCCTTTAACCAAAGCAGCCATTCATCGCACAAAAGAAAACGGTAGCTTCGTTTATCAATTCAAAAACATGCACATGCCCTCTTATCTACAGCCTGGCGATACTGTTGCTATTGTAGCCACGGCCCGAAAAATTAGTTTGGAGGAGTTACAACCGGCCATTAATCTGCTCGAAAATGCTGGTTATCGTGTAAAGCTGGGGAGTAGTATTGGTTTGGTGAACCACCAATTGGCGGGCTCGGATGCAGAAAGGGCCGCTGATTTTCAGGCGCAGCTCAACGATACGGGGGTGAAGGCTATTTTTTGCGCTCGTGGAGGTTATGGCAGTATACGTATAGTTGATTTAATTGATTGGCGTGTTTTTCATGACTGCCCCAAATGGCTCGTTGGCTTTAGTGATATCACGGTCTTGCACAGCCATATAAACCAAAATTACAGTCTGCCCACCATTCACGGTGAAATGCCCTTTAATTTCGGTAAAAGCGACAAAGATGCCCGCTCTTTAACTGCATTGTTAGCGATGTTGCGTGGCGAAAGTGTGGGTTATCCAGTCGAGCCCCACCCACTCAACCGCAGTGGCCAGATGGATGGTACCTTGGTAGGTGGCAATTTAAGTGTGTTGTTTAGCGTAACGGGTTCTGTTTCGGCACTCGACACCCGCGGGAAAATTCTCTTTCTGGAAGATCTCGACGAATACCTCTACCACATCGACCGTATGTTGATGACGTTGAAACGTGCGGGTATGTTAAGCGGCTTGAGGGGATTAATCGTCGGTGGTATGACGCAGATGAACGACAATTCCATTGCATTTGGCCGTTCTGCCGAGCAAATCATACGGGATGCGGTGGAGGAATATGCTTATCCAGTGCAGTTTGGTTTTCCTGCCGGCCACACTGCGCTCAACCTGCCTTTGATGCTAGGTGCGCGCTTTCGTTGGGAAGTGAAATAGGCAACCTTCGCGCCTGCTGCTAACCAATTATGTTGACTTCAGGCTCGAGCTGAAGACCAAATTTATCGAAAACGGAGCCTATAATGTCTTTCGCTAAAGCCCATATTTCTGGCCCGCTAGCACCCCCGTGGTTTACCAATACCAAGGCATGCCGTGCGTAGGTGCCTGTATGACCTACTACTTTGCCCTTCCAACCACATTGCTCGATGAGCCAAGCCGCCGAAATTTTGGTGTAACCGGGTTTGGCGGGATAACCAGGCATATCGGGATAGCTGATTTTAAGGCGGGCAAAGACATTTTCTTCTAGCTCTGGGTTTTTGAAAAAGCTTCCAGCATTGCCGATGGTGCTCGGGTCGGGCAGTTTGCTTTGGCGAATACGACAAACCACGGTGGAAATATCTCCGATAGTATAGGCTGTTTTGTCGAGTTTTTCAAGCTCTTCTTGTATGGCGCCATAGGTGGTTTTGAGAGCAGGGTTTTTCTGTAGCCTAAAGTAAACCGCGCTTACCATAAACTTACCCTTGAGCTCGCCCTTAAAGATGCTTTGTCGGTAACCAAAACCACAGGCTTTGCTATCGAATTCCATAAATCCTTTATCGAAATGATAACCGCGGAGCTTATAAAAAACATCCTTAAGCTCCACGCCATATGCCCCAATATTTTGAATAGGTGCTGCACCCACGGTGCCAGGTATGAGAGACAGGTTTTCGAGGCCACCGTAGCCCCGCGCCACTGCCCACAACACCAATTCATGCCAATTAACACCCGCACCAACGTTTACAATTACTTCTGCTGCTGTTTCGCTTTCAATTTCGATGCCCGGTATGGCCATTTGCAGCACGGTACCCTCAAAATCGCGGGTAAAAAGCATATTGCTGCCGCCACCTAGCACGAGCATTGGTTTGCCGAGGTGGGTGGCCATATCTAGCGCCTGCGGTATTTCGGTGGCATCATCGATACGAACGAAATAGGCACATTTTGCAGCTAAACCAAAACTGTTGTGGTGACGGAGGTCAAAATTTTTATGGACTTGCATAGACTTTTCAAACAGAAGCTGCGTCAAAGATAAAGTTTGCAGCGATTTCCAGTCCTTTCGCCTTAAAAGTATAGGTAGGGATTAAAATTCGTGCATGACTACGCACTGGTCTCGCTAACACGAATACCTATTGCCTTTTGTTGCAGGAAACGGGCATCTTTTTTTAGAAAACCACCACCAGACTACCGTATGACCCCGCTTAAGGAGCATCGCACGCAAGCGTGACCTTATAACCGTATAACCTTTAACTTTAGCACCAGAAAACCCGTTTACCCCATTTGAGTAATCTACGCGCTTTAGCCTCTCAAACCGCCGCCTATGGACTGAGTACCATTATCGGCCGGACTTTGAATTATTTGCTGGTGCCCCTGTATACCCGGCTGTTTTTACCCGAAGAATATGGGGTGGTAACCGACTTATATGCGCTGGTGGCATTTCTGAATGTCGTATTTACCTATGGGATGGAAACCGCCTATTTCCGGCGGGCCAACGAAAAAAGCGCTGCAGCCTATGCAACTGCTTTTTGGTCGTTGACGGTGAGTAGCCTGGTCTTTACGGCTTTGCTTATCGCTGGTGCCAACCCCATAGCGGCAGCGCTGCGGTATCCCGAACACCAGGAGTATGTGGTGTGGTTTGCCCTCATTTTGGGCTTAGATGCCTTGGCCGTAATTCCATTTGCACGTTTGCGGCAACAACAAAAACCCCTACGCTTTGTCTCCTATAAACTCATTAATATTGGCCTGAATGTAGGCTTGAATCTCTTTTTTTTACTGCTGCTCCCACATTGGGCCGAGACAGGACAAGCTTTGGCTTTGGTTGACGCGCTCTACCAGCCGGGCTTGGGTGTGGGATATATCTTTTTGTCGAATTTGATTGCGAATGGCGTGACATTGCTGCTGTTGGTGCCGGGTTTTCCACGCTTTCGGGGGCATTTTGATCCGCAGTTGTGGCGGGAGATGTTTATTTATGGCCTGCCCTTGCTGCCAGCTGGTTTGGCGGGGATGGTGAATGAAACCTTCGATCGGATATTGCTTAAGTACCTGCTTCCCGGAACGGTAAATGAAAATTTATATCAGGTAGGGGTGTATGGGGCGGTGTATAAATTGGCCATGCTCATGAGTCTGTTCACCCAGGCTTTCCGGACAGGCGCGGAGCCTTTTTTCTTCCAACACGCCAAACAGCTTGGGGCCGAACGACTCTACGCTCGTATTATGAATTATTTTGTGCTTACGGGTGGCTTGATCATGGTCGGCGTGGTACTTTTTATGGATATCTTCAAAGCCTTTCTTGGCGACGCTTACCACGAGGGTTTAGGTGTTGTACCTATTTTGTTGTTGGCCAATTTGATGCTGGGGATTTATTATAATCAGTCGGTGTGGTACAAACTCGCCGACAAAACCCGCTACGGCATGTGGTTTTCGTTATTTGGCGCCGTGCTTACTATCGTTCTAAACGTATTGCTTATCCCGCACTTTGGCTATTATGGCTCTGCATGGACTACTTTGGTGGTTTATGCGGCTATGGTCGTGCTGAGTTACCTATATGGTCAGCAACATTATCCCGTGCCGTATGCCTTGGGCCGCCTGGGTAGTTATATTGGCTTGGCCCTGCTTTTGGTGGGTGTGGAGCTTTATCTTTTGGCTGGTCATACCGGCTATTGGGTATGGTTGGTTCGGGTTGTTTTGTGTATGGCGTATGTGATGTTTGGTATATGGCGGGAGAAGCCTTTCAAATCCGTAACTTAGGCCCTTCTAACAATAAACCCCTGTTATGAAGATTATTGTCCCTATGGCCGGTCTTGGCAAACGTATGCGGCCTCATACCCTTACTGTACCTAAACCGCTTGTCCCTATTGCGGGTAAACCTATTGTACGCCGTTTGGTGGAAGATATTGTTAAGGTTTGTGGCGAGCCGGTAGATGAGGTAGCCTTTATCATTGCGCCTTCTTTTGGCAAAGCTGTTGAAGACAACTTAAAGGCCATCGCAGCTGCACAGGGCGCGGTAGGTACCATACATTATCAAGAAGAAGCCCTAGGAACTGCCCACGCTATTCTTTGCGCCCAATCGGCCCTCGTAGGCAAGGTGGTTGTGGCATTTGCCGATACCTTATTTAAAGCCGACTTTACCCTCGATACCAGCCATGAGGGTATTATTTGGGTGAGTAAAGTAGAAGACCCCCGCCCATTTGGTGTGGTGAAAATTGCCGCCGATGGCCACATCAGCGACTTCTACGAAAAACCGCCAGAATTTATTAGCGACCTCGCCATTATCGGCATTTATTATTTCCGGGAGGGCGACTACCTGAAAAAGGAGTTGCAATACCTGCTCGACAACGACATCCGCGACAAAGGGGAGTACCAACTCACCAATGCGCTGGAAAATATGAAGCTGAAAGGCACCCGTTTTTATCCCGGTACTGTAACCGAATGGCTCGACTGCGGCAATAAAGACGCTACCGTTTATACCAACCAACGTTATCTGGAGTTTATCCGTGACACCGATTTGCATGCAAAATCTGCCCGCATCGTGAACTCAACCATCATCGAACCCTGTTATATCGGCGAAAATGTGGTCATTGAAAACAGTGTGGTCGGTCCCCACGTTTCTGTAGGCGATAACAGCAGCATTAGCAGCAGCGTCGTCAGCAACAGCATCGTACAAACCAATGCCCGTATCGACCAAGCAGTGGTGACCAATAGCATGCTCGGCAATTTTGCAGGTATTGCAGGTCACGCTGCCAACCTCAGTGTAGGCGATTACAATCAAATTAAAGCATGAAAATCGGCATCAACTTTTCCATCCTGATTCTGGCCTTAACGTTGGCATCTTGCGCCAGTAAAAAAGAGGCGAGCAGTGCCGCAGCAAAAGACAAAGTCGTTTACCGCACACTGACCGAAAACGAGCGCATGGAGGTTGATTTTTTGTTTTTTAATGCCCAAAAAGAAAAGCTCATCGGCAATTTTGGTGTAGCCGAAAACCTTTTCCTCGAAATTATCAAACGTGATCCAGGCAATGCACTGCCCTACTATGAAGTAGGTCGTACCGCCATCGCACGGCAGCAATTTGACCGCGCCCTAGAATACAGTGGCAAAGCGGCACAGATGGAGCCTAAAAACGAGTGGTATCTGCGTTTGCGTATAGATTTACTGCGACAAACGGGTCGACTGGAAGAGGCTATACCTGTTTTAAGGCAATTGGTCTTATTGGTAGAGGATCAAGAAGGTGTTCTGTTCGAGCTCGCGAGTGTGCAGGCCGACGCCAAGTTATACAACGACGCCATTAAAACCTTCAACCAAATCGAAGTCAGAACTGGTCCGAGCCCCGAGTTGGCCGATCAAAAACGGCAGTTGTGGGTTAAGTTGGGCAAACCCGACAAAGGCCTAGACGAGATCCGTAAACTGGTTGATTTGTATCCAAAAGACACCGAGTTTAAACTGTATCTCGGGCAGCTCTATTTCGAAAAAGGCGATTACGACAACGCCCGCAAACAATTTGATGAAGCCTTGGCTATCGATCCCGAAAACGGTAAAATCCTCCTCGCCTTGGCAGATGTATATCGTGCGCAGAAAAACACCGACAAAGCATTCACCTATCTTCAGGCTGCCTTTACTAAGCCTGAACTGGACGTAGACCTCAAAATACAGGTACTGCTCACGCTTTTCGCGGAGATGGAAAAAAACCCTGCTATTAAAGCCCAGGCGTTGGCTTTGGGGCAGGAGGCAACACGTTTGCATCCCGAAGAACCCAAAACTTGGGCGATGTATGCCGATTTGTTGTACCACAGCGGCAATACCGCTGAAGCGCGTATCGCTTACAAGCAAGCCATCTCTGCCGACAAAGGCAATCAGAAATTCACCGTTTGGCAGCAATATCTTTTGTCGCTATTAGATGTGCAGGACTTTGAATCGCTGAGTCCAGAGGCGGATAAGGCGGTTGAATTGTTTCCAAACCAGGCGTTGCCCTATTTTTTATCTGGCTTGGCCAAAAACCAGCTCAAGGACTATAGCGCCGCGGTTAGCGTTTTGCGTAGCGGTGTATTTTATGTGAGTGGCAACCGGGAGTTGGAGGCAAGTTTTTATTCGAGTTTGGGCGATGCTTACAATGAGTTGGGCAACTTCGAGGAATCGGATGAGAGTTATGCCAAAACGCTGAAAATTCAGCCTCACAATGCCTTGGTTTTAAATAACTGGAGCTATTATCTCTCGCTGCGTAAAACCAAACTCGATCAAGCAGAGGAGATGATTAAAAAGGCCGTGAAAATCGAGCCTAAAAATCCGTCTTACCTCGACACCTATGCTTGGGTGATGTACCAGCAGGGCAAATTTAAAGAAGCGCTTGAGTGGATGGAATTGGCGTTGGCGACAGCTGGAGAAGATAAGGCCACCTTATACGAGCATTATGGCGATATCCTTTTCCGTTTGGGACAAGAAGTCAAAGCCATTGAATTTTGGCAAAAAGCCAAAGCAGCAGGCATGAAAAGCGATTTTATCGACCGCAAAATTGCCGAAGGTAAACTTTACGAATAAAAGGTAGCCCATCATTTTTTTTAAATATTCAAGCCATAGATGGTTGTTAAGCGTTCTGTTTTTTTTATTTGTTTGGTTGTATTGGCCACGCTTGCGGGCAGCTGTAGAAGCAAAAAAAAGCTGGCTGAAACAGCTCAACCAGTCGATAATCTGGCCTTAGTTGCATGGGAAAATGCCATGGCCAACGATTTGGAAGTGGCGGAGCTCAGCCTCAGTGGCGACCTTGCCGCGAATATTAACGGCAATAATCAGAGCTCAGCCTTCAATATCCGCATACACCGCGGCAAACAAATCTGGCTGGTATTACGCCCCATGCTAGGTATCGAGGCCTTTCGAATACTCATCACCCCCGACAGTTTGCGGATGGTAGACCGCATCAATAAGGAGTATTACGAAAAACCATTCAGCTACCTCAACCAGCTGGCAGGTACCCAGATGGATTATCAAACGCTGGAGAATATCTTGCTCAACAATCTAAGTCACCTCCGTAATGGAGTAATTAAACCCGCAACAACCGAGGGCTACGATTTTCAGGTAAACCAAGGAAATATGCGATTTAGTATTGCTTTACAGGCTGATTTCCCCAAAAGCAAGGTGGTTTTAGCCGAAAGTGGTGACAAAAAAGTGCGTATTGATTATGCGCTTCCAAGTCGTGTGGACGGTTATTGGGCACCCGCCGCTTTAAAAGCCACACTAAATGGCGACGAAAACAAGGGTATAAGCCTGAATTTTACCAAATTTGCGGTAGAAAATGGGCAAACCTATCCTTACAGTATTCCAAAGAACTACAGTCGTGTGGATTAGAGCACTCGTGGTGCTGTTGCTTTTGGTGACGACGGCCCAAGCGCAGACCAAAAAACAACTTGAGGAGCAGCGCAACAAACTCATGGAGCAGATCAGCTTTACCAAAAAGCAGATTGAATCCGTGCAGAAGAAAAAATCAACTAGCCTCAATCAGCTCATTACCCTCAAAAAACAAATTCAGGTCCGCGAACGCCTCATCGAAAACTACGGCAATGAGGTGAGCCTGACGCAACAGCAAATCGACAATCTAAGTATGGTCATCGAATCGCTTGAGCGCGATTTAGCCAAACTCAAAGAAGAATATGCCCGCATGTTGCAGGTGGCCTACCGAAACCGCAGCAATTATAACAGCCTGCTTTTAATTTTGTCGGCCAGCGATTTTAATCAGGCTTATTTGCGCCTGCGGTATCTCCAACAATACAACGACTTCCGTCAGACGCAGGTGAGGCTTATCAACCAAACCCAGGCTTCGTTAAACAAACGAAAAGAGCAGCTAGAGCAGAAAAAAGTTGAAAAGGAAGGCTTGTTGCGCGAGGAGGAAAACCAAAAGACGCTATTGAGTTACGAAAGCGATAAAACGAATCAGCTGGTCAGCACGCTTGCGCAGAATGAAAAGCAGCTACGCAAGGAATTGCAGGACAAAGAATCGGCTCGTCAGCGCTTGAACAAAGCTATCGAAGACATCATCAAACGGGAAATTGAAGCTGCCCGCAAAAAAGAAGAAGAGCGCCTTCGTGCACTTGGTCAGAAACAGCCCACCACCACTACCCGTCCGCGCGATGGGGAGTTTGAACTCACTCCCGAAGCGAAAGCGCTTGGCATCGACTTCGCTGCCAACCAAGGCAAACTTCCTTGGCCGGTTGAGAAGGGCTTCATCAGTGCTACATTTGGTGAGCACCCACATCCGGTACTTAAAAACGTAAAAGAGCGCAACGATGGTGTGAACATACGTACCGCCCAAGGAAGCGCCGTGAAAGCCGTTTTCCGTGGTGAAGTCACGGCTGTGGTAAACATACCAGGCATGCAACGCGCCGTAATTATCCGGCATGGTCAATACCTTACGGTGTATGCGCATCTGGGCTCCGTGAATGTTGCCAAAGGCGATAAAGTAACCACCGGTCAACAAATCGGTACGGTTTATTTCGACGACGAAGAAAACAAAGCCGAAATACACCTCCAGGTTTGGAAAGGCATCACCAAAGTGGACCCACAAAGTTGGATAGCGCGCAAATAGCGGCTATTATCTAGTATTTAGTCGCGCACACTACTTGTTTGAGAAAGTAAAGAACAAAAAAAGGCCCCGCGTAGCGAGGCCTGAAATAGCTTTATACGGTGTACTTAAGAACGACTACTCGTAGGAATTCAACATAACGGGCATGATGAGCATGAGGGTATCCTCGTTTTCTTCTTGCTCTGTAGGGTGCATTACACCTGGACGGCTCGGCAGGCTCAGTTCAAAACGAACGGTGGCACTGCTGAGGTTGCTGAGCATCTCCACCAAAAAACGGGCATTGAAGCCAATTTCGATGTCGGTGCCGCTGTATTCGGCAGCAAGGGTTTCGTCGGCCTGGTTGGAGAAGTCGAGGTCTTCGGCAGAAATTTGCAGCTCACTGCCTTTCAACTTGAGGCGTACCTGATAGGTAGTTTTGTTTGAATAGATAGAAATACGTTTCAGCGAATTCAACAACTCCGTGCGGGAGATGGTGAGCTGGTTGGTATTGTCTTTCGGGATAACGGCGGTGTAATCAGGAAATTTTTGGTCAATCAGGCGACAGACCAAGTGGATGTCTTTGAAAGAGAAAAACACGTTGGTGGTATTGTACTCCACTTTTACGAGGGTATCATCGCCAGGCAATGCGGCTTTGAGGAGGTTCAAGGCTTTGCGGGGAACGATGAAAGATCCAGTTTCGGGTATGGCGATTTTTTTTACCGAATGAAGCACGAGTTTGTGGGCATCGGTAGCCACAAAATTCATTTGATTGGCCTCAAGCTCAAATTTCACACCTGTCATAGCTTGGCGGAGCTCATCGGTACCTACAGCGAAAAGTGTGGTGCTCACCGCATTCAATAGCGCGCTCGACGGCATACTAAAAGCATTGGCCTTGCTCACTTCAGGAATGGCTGGAAAATCTTCGCCGTTTTCACCGCTGAGCTTGTATTTACCTTTGTCGGTATTTATTTCGATGGCGAATGTCTGCTCATTAAACGAAAAGGTGATGGGCATATCGGGCAACGACTTCAACGTCTCGAGCAGGATTTTACTTGGAACTGCGATACGTGCTTTTCCCTTCCCCTCAATAGCGAGGGTGGTTTTCATGGTGGTATTGAGGTCGGTGGTGCACACCAGCAGCTCTTTGTCGTTGATGTCGAAGAGGAAATTTTCGAGTATAGGCAGCACCGAGCTGCTGTTAATCACGCCCTGAACTGCTTGGAGGTGCTTGAGCAGGGTGCTGGTGGAGACGATAAATTTCATAGAGATGCTTTTGCTGTAAAGATAGTTTTTTGGGTCAAATGAGAAACGGCTTTTATCGATTAGCCCGTTCGATGATTTGGGCCTTGCTCATAAAAAACCAAGGGGTCACCAAAGACTGCATCACGCCAAATTCTTTGCCCTCGCGGTAATAGAAATATTGGCGGTCGAGATCCGGAAATCCCTGCATCAATACAACGTCGATGGTGTTCAGCTGGCTTTTGAAAAAAGTAGTGATATAGTGAGTTTTGCCGCTTCGCTCGGTTATGGTGGCATTAAAAATTGGGGGGACCATGGTGATGACAGAGTCTCGGATAGGCACTTCGTTTTCAAAACCTTCTACCCGAAACAGCGCAAAATCTTTCCAAATGGCATTGCCGGTGGCGGTATTAAACGTTTGTCGGCTGTTGTTGGCAGGGTCAATGAGCACATAACTGCTGTCGTTTGTCCGCTCAATGGCAAAATCACGGCCAGGGGTGTCGGGGTATTGAACGGCGAAGCGTACCACTTCCGTGGGGTTGAAACGGAAAAGGACCCGTTCCCGCCACTGCTCTTCGCTGGTGAAAAAACGCGGGGTGAGATAACCTTCCCAGCCGGGCATATATAAAATGAAGGGCAAGTCGGCCTCTGCTTTAATCATATAGGTGCCGCGGGTGTCGACCGTTGAGCTGCCTACATAAAAGACAAGCTCTTGTTTCGATTTCGGCCCACTGTAAATCTCTACCTTGATACCCACGGTAGCGATATTGGTTTTAACGGTGTTGATAATGCCTTTGGGAACCGGGGTTTTTACCTCCATTCGGGTCAAGGTTTCCATCAATACTTTCATCATATCGGGACGGGCGTCGTATTTGTTGTTCACCAACCAGTGGCCATCGGCTTGGCGGGTAAGCAGCACCTTCCCTCCTTTGCGGTCGGCCATAAAAATACGGTTCACGGCAGCCGAATCGGCCACGCGGAAGCTGACGTCTTTAGGGTCGAGAGAAATGCTGCGGTCGCGGGTGACCAAATAAGCGGCCATGGCCAGCAACAACACAAAAAGGATGAGGTATATCAGGTTTTTTTTCATGTACTACGTTTTGCGTATTTACGCTGCCGCCAGTAACCTCCAAGGAGGCCAAAAGCCAACAACAACAGTATAGGTACGGCGGTATTTAACAGCTGCCAGCGCAGTTTTTCTGCTTTGATTTTTTTCTGGTCCAACATGCGCAGCGTGATTTGTTTCGAACGCACATTGATTAGGCCGGTTTCGTCGAGTAGATAGTCTACTGCATTCAACAAAAACGTCTTGTTGCCATACATTTGGTTGGTAAAACGGTCGAATCCGAGCGGGTAAACTTCGCCAGTGCTTTGACGTACGTTGTTGCGGATCACATCGCCGTCGGCAACCACAATCATCCTGCTGGTTTTGGGTTGGTCGGACAGGTTCATCTGCAAGGAATCTACGGCGCGCTGGGCGAATTCGTTGAAGTACCGGCTTTTGTAAAGGTTGGGAAATGCACCTTCGAGCAAAACGGCCAGCGGCTGCCCGCCTTTATTGTACATGTCTTCTTTACTCGGCTCGGTGGCCAGCGTTAAGTTGACCCGGAAGGGTGCATATACCACGCGCGACAAAGCCGAACTGTGTAATAAAACCGATGAGCGAACGCCCGTAGCACGCACTAAATCGATACTGTTGGCAAATCGGAATTGTATGGGGTCGAGTTTACGGACGATGGGGTGGTCGGAATCGGCTTGCACCAACGGGAAGTAAAACCACGGGTACAAACGCTGCTGCGGCTGACCCCCTGAGCTACCATAAACGATGGGGATTTGGGTGGCGCGCGTATCCTGTACCAAAAACGGGTTTACGCGCACGCCATATTTAAACAACAAGTCCTCTATCTCGAGTGACCTACTTTCGGCCATAAAAAAGTTGTCGGGTCCCATGCTGTCCATTTCGGCCGAAACCGCATCGAGCAACCACAAAATACGGCCACCACGGTTCACGAAATGATCGATTTTGTATTTGTCCCAATCGCTGAATTTTTCAGTGGGCTTGGCGATGATAAGTAAGTTGATGTCGGCCGGGACGGCTTCGATGGTGCCCAGGTCGTAACGCACGAGGCTGTAGAACTCACTCAAAGAACGGGCGATATCGCTGGTAGCTACTTTGTCGAGCTCGCCATTGCCTTCGGTGAATGCCAGCCGCGGTTTGATGAGGGTCGTTGCCTTTTTGATGCTATTGGCGATGGTGTACTCAAGTGCTTCTTCGGAGGCGTTGATGATTTCGAGTGGAGAATTGCCAGCGCCGGCGCCGAGGAGGAAGTTCATGGCTACCTCTTTGTTGCGGTAGTAAATCATAGCACCCGGCCAGATGATTTTGCGCTGAACGCCATCGTCGTTACGCGATTGGAGGTCGGTAGGCTGCAAACCTGCTGTATATAACTGCTGGTAGAGTTCGTTGGTGGTGCGCTCGTCGCCCGCGTCGGCAGGGTTGATGAACTCAAACTCCAAATTACCGCCGGCATAGCGTCGCATCTCGGTGAGCTGATCGCGCAGACCTTGTTGTAATTTTTGAAAACCCGGTGGGAAATCGCCTTCGAGATACACCTTCACATAAATCACGTCCTCGAGGGAGGAAAGGAGGGTTTTGGTGCTTTTCGATAGGGTAAAACGACCTTCACGGGTGAGGTCGAAGCGGGTATAGGCAAGGTTACCGATGATGTTGAGCAAAATTAAAATGCCCAACAAAAGACCGAGGCGGATGAACGACTGACGTTTTTTGGCGGAGGTGGGTGTTTTTACCATTTGCGGGCCTCCAATACCGTTTTGGTGAGCATCAGGAAAAGGGCGATTAAACTACCGAAATACAACATATCGCGGGTATCCAGCACCCCTTTGCTTAACGAATCAAAATGGGCACTCATGCCAAGCTGCTCCAAAAGCAACAGTGTTTTATTCGGTAGGTTCAGCAATCGCAAAGAATCAAAAGCCGTATAAAAGAAAAAGCAGAGGAAGAGACCTAAGATGAAGGCTACAATCTGGTTTTCGGTCAACGAAGAGGCAAATAAACCAATGGCTACGAAGGTGGCACCTAAGAGTAAAAGACCGATATAAGAACCTATAATGCCGCCTGTATCGACATTTCCTACCGGATCGGCCAACAGATACACCGATAAAAAGTAAAGCAAGGTGGGCAAAATACTAAACAACACCAAGGCGAAACCCGCCAAGTATTTACCACCAATGATTTGCAAATCGGTTACGGGTTTGGTGAACAACAACTCGATGGTACCCGCCCGTTTTTCTTCACTGAAAAAACGCATGGTGATCGCGGGAATCAGAAACATAAATATCCAAGGCCCGATGATAAAAAGTTGATCGAGGGTGGCGTAACCGTATTCCAGCAGACTGTAATCGGGGAAAACCCACATAAACAGACCTGTGACCAGTAAAAAAACCACAATGACGATATAGGCGATGAGCGAACTCAAAAAGCTGAAAATCTCCCGGCGAAAAATAGTCAGCATATCATTTCTTTTTGGCGGTAGTGAGCTTGCGGAACACCTCTTCGAGGCTGTTTTCTTTTTTGTTCATATTCAAAACGCTGAGACCTTGCGCCACAGCAAAATCGAAGAGTATTTTGCGGAGATCATCCTTGCCGGTGGCGCGGACTTCATAGCTGTTTTCACCAATTTTGGCTACTAAACTGATGTTGGTCATTTTGCGCAAGGCAGCCTCATTAATCACATTATTGAACTCCACCTCTACCACGCTCTCGCCCTGAACACGTTGCTGCAGCTTTTTCACGGCATCGTCGGCGACCAGCTCACCGCGATTGATGATGATCACCCGCTGGCACATGGCCTCTACCTCTTGCATAATGTGGGTGCTAAGGATGATGGTTTTTGATTTCCCGATTTCTTGGATGAGGCTACGGATATCGACCAATTGGTTGGGGTCGAGACCGGAAGTGGGCTCGTCGAGAATGAGCACTTTTGGGTCGTGAATCATCGCTTGGGCCAAGCCCACACGCTGGCGGTACCCTTTGGAGAGCTGACCGATTTTTTTGTGCTGCTCCAGGCCCAAGCCCGTGATTTCGATCATACGGGCAATCTGTTTGTCGACAGCTGCTAGCTGATAAAAACCGGCTACATAACCCAGGTATTCTTTTACATACATGTCGAGATACAAAGGATTACTCTCGGGCAGATAGCCGATAATACGCCGAATGGCGAGGGAATCGGTTTCTGTGTCCAAACCGTGCACCCAGGCTTTGCCGCTGCTTTGGGGCAGAAAACAGGTCAGAATTTTCATGGTGGTGCTCTTCCCGGCACCATTTGGACCGAGCAAACCTACTATCTGCCCTTCTTCGATGGAGAAGTTGAGCTGATTGATGGCTTTTTGTTCACCATACACCTTGGTAAGCGCTTGTACTTTAACCGACATAGTTCATGTAAATGCCCCATAAAGGGGCTTTTTGCAAGGGTCTAAAAATAGTGAAAAAAGCACTTCGTTGTGGCCGCTAGCTGAGATTCAATTGTCGTTTTCGGGTAAATTTTCACAGATTGGGAAAACGGAGCTACTTAAGGACCCGCGTTGGTCCACCACTGCGCTGTCCACTACTTGCGCTTGCGTGCAAAGGTTCACACGGCCAGCAGGCGCTGGCCCGACGGCGCTGGCCATAAAACTAAATATTTATCCGTGTCAGTCGTGAACAGCCCCGCGAAGCCGCGGCATGGCGTTAGTCCCGTTTGCGGGACGGGTGGACAGCGCAGCAATCGGCCAGCCAATGCATATAATTATGGAATTTACACCTAAAAAAATGTCTTGAGCAGTTAGCTCCTACATCGCCGCTACCAACGCCGCTCTGCGTGCCAAACCACAGCTTTCCTTGGCGGTCTTCGGTAATTGCCCGCACGATTTTGTTGGGGAGTCCCTCTTTTTCGGTGAAATGCGTGAAGCGGCTAGGGTCATAACATGCTACCCCCCCCGTCCGACGTTGCCAACCATATTTTACCGCTGGAACTGGCTTCCACATCATGTAAATAGGTGATGGGCATTTCTTCGGGCAAGCTTAGCACCGAATGTTGGAGGCGGGTGGGGCCAGCTTCTTCCTCCAAAATAAGCAAACCGCTGCTGACTGTTGCGCGTAATAAACGACCTGAGGCATCGGCAGAGAGTTTTTGAATACTCTCCTCTTCTTCGCCCAAAAGTGCGCAATAGTCGTGGAGAATACTGCCACTAGGACTGATTTGTAAACACAAAAGCAGGTTATTGTCGCCCCACAGCCAAAGGCGGCCATAGCTATCGGTGAACAGTGCCCGGATGTTGTTTTTCAGTGGCGCTGTCGTAGGTAAAAAAGAAACAAAACGACGTGCACCGGCGGCCACATCCAACATGGCAATGCTTCCTCCTAAGGTTGCTGCCCAAATTCTGCCTGAACGGTCTTCTGCTAGGGCAAACACGTCACCTTCGCGCATGCCTTCGAGGCGGCTGAAGTGAATAATACTGCCTCGCTCACCATCTTTTCCAGGAATTAGTCGACTAACGCCATATCCTTTTAAGCCCAGACACAGCTGGTTGCGGCTGTCCTCAAAAATGGTAAGCACATAATTGCTCGACAAGCCGTGGTTATCGTTGTAGTGTCTGAAAATGTGGCCAGCGTGGCGGGAAAGGCCGTCGCCAAAAGAAGAAATCCAGCTGTTACCTTCTTTATCTTCATGAATGGCGCGGATAAAATTACTGAGCAGCCCGTCTTTTAGGCTGATGTGCCTGAAATTGTTGCCATCGTAAGTACCAATGCCGCCGCCTTAGGCACCTATCCGCAATGCGCCTCGCTTATCGGTTGTCACCACATTAATATAGGATGAGCTCAAGCCCTGTTCAACGCCCAAATACTGGATGTTGTGGGCGGCGTTATCCTTGAGGCGTGCTTGTCCTGCCGGCTCCAGCTGGGGTTGTCGACAAGCCGTGCTTTCGTACTGCAGCGCGCTTAGCTTGCCGGTGGGTATGGTTGTGCCATTTTGCTGGAAGATGGGGGAGGCGTTATCGCCCTCAAATATGAAATCGCGTGCATCGATAGGCGAAGCCGGCATAAGCGCGGGTTCAAAATAGCGGTCGTGCGGTGCCTCAACAACGCTGAGCAAACCGGTATTTCGGCTGCTGGGGCTTTTTATGATCTCGGGATTGAGTGCGTGGCCTTATTACCGGAAAAGTTTTGCCGGTAACCAAGGTGTCGCCCTTTAAATCGTAAAGCGGTCGGACGCGGTCGCCGCTGCGTGGGTTATGGCTAAAGTCGGCATCGAAATTGGCGGCATAACGCTGCGGTGGATTGAAGGCTTCTTGCTGGGTCTCCACCGCCTTTTCGTTGGGCGAACAAGCCTGCAGTCCGCTAAAAAAGGCGGAACGGAGGTACAGGGTAATGCGCTTCAAGGTTTAGTTCTGTTGCTCAAAGAACGATGAGCAAATTAGCGAAACTTTCTGACAGGGGTTTTGTCACGATGTTGTATAGCCTTGTCGCAAAGTTGCTGGAGCAGCAATTTAGTTGCACACAACAGCAATATGGGGGTGTGAACCCACAATTAGGTTGGCTTTTTCCTAATCAACCCCTAAAGCTTTCCTCCCTATGTTCCCGCAGAAAGAGCGGATTGAGGTGGTAGCTGCTCCGTTCGGGATTGGCAAACGCCTGAAAATAGGCCTCATCTAGACGTTCATAAACCACCGTTGCTTGCAAGCCCGACAAACTGCGGACGGAATAGGAGGAAGTAGTTGGTATCTTTTTACCTTGGTACGTTACCAGCTCCCAAAAGGGCTCCAGCTTCATATGGTAAAATGGCAAAGCGAAATTGGGCGTATGCGGCGTAATCACCAATTTGGCCCGTAGTGCCCGGAACGCCAGTAACTAATCCCCGCTTATCGGTAATTAATCCTCGCTCCTCCAATTC
>Ga0105053_10000170_pt1 | contig 86840 bp, 101 predicted proteins | sample BON01_FD_78093 | JGI IMG/M metagenome (GOLD analysis project Ga0105053, IMG submission 78093) | Freshwater microbial communities from Lake Bonney liftoff mats and glacier meltwater in Antarctica - BON-01 | ecosystem: Environmental > Aquatic > Freshwater > Ice > Glacier meltwater | place: Lake...
CCCGGCTGAGTCATCCCGGCTGAGTCATCCCGGCTGAGTCATCCCGGCTGAGTCATCCAAGCAAGGTTAACCTATAAATAACTATTTTTTTAGCCAAAATACTAACCTCAAATTGGCCCCATGGTGTAATGGTTAGCATTCTAGGCTTTGAACCTGGTGATCCGAGTTCGAATCCTGGTGGGACCCCTTATTTTTTTTTGGTCCGGAAATCCGGAAATGGAGATCGATCCCGCGTCTATTCGCTACATCGTGTACTCAAGCGGTGGGCTTTGTGGATGGGCCTTTGTTGGGTGTGACCGAGCGCTCGACGAATGGCTCCATCAAAAAGGCGGTGGGCCAATGTCGGCGCAGCTCAAGGGGGCGTGCGGAGTGTCGGTTGGGTCGCTGTTTGCGCTGGCGAGGGTCATTGGGTACACGAGCGTCGAGCTCGAGGAGTTGTTGAGCCGCCACGCCAAGCAGGCCGATATCCGGGTGCACGGGCGAACGATGAGCGACCTGTTGACCGCGATTCTGTCGCCCAAGCCGATCATCGACGTGGTAGAGGAGATGGTGGTTCGCAAGTACGGCGAGGAAATGCGTGGATGCACCCTGGCCCAGCTGTGGCGTCGGACCGGAAAGGAGCTGGTGGTGGTGGCCACCAACCGTACCGCCGGGTATACCCGGGCGCTAGTGAGCCACCGCACCTTCCCGGACCTCAAGGTAGCGACCGCAGTGATCATGTCTGCGGCGTTTCCGCTCATCTACCCTCCGGTCAACGTTGACGGCCAGCTATACGTTGACGGTGGGGTCAGCGATAGCACCCCAACCGACGTCTTTCCGCTCGAAGAGTCGATCGTGTTCACGCTGACCTCGCTGATTGAGACCCAGACGATTGAGGAGGCGCTCAACGAGTCGGCGCTTGCGTCGGTATGGGCGATGCGCCAGCCCATCCTCGAGAAGCCGCTTCTCGAGAGGGTCAAATCGTTCTCGGCGGCGCAGCTCCGGCGGATCAACAGGGTGGACGTGCCCTCGTTTAGTGTGCTCATGTTTTTTGACCCCCCCACCAACGACTACGTGGTCGACATGATTGAACGAGGTCAGTTTATTACGCGGGTGTATCTTGAGGGCGGGCGGTGGATCATCGCCCATTCGATGCACCTACTGTTAGTCGGGCACACCCACCCGCCTACTTCTTTGTCTTTTTGACGCTCTTGCGAGGTTTGGGCGCCGGTGACTCGGGCTCTTCGTCATCGGCGTCCAGCTCTTCCTGGGGCTCAGGTTCCGACTCGGGGTCGGGCTCTTCCTCGGGCTCGGGCTCTTCATCGGGCTCAGACTTAGCCGGGGCTGGCTCTTCGTAGGCTGGCTCTGGATCGTAATCGGGTTCGGATGGAATCGGCGACGAGGGGGGCGACACTGGCCGCATGGCGCTGCCCCCCTCAATCGCGGGTCCCGACTGTTCCTGGATCTGATTGATGTACTCGGACATCGTCCGAATTTGGTTCTTAAGCTTGGCATTTACCGCCGCCGATTGCTTGAGCCGCCTAGTCTGAAAGAGGCACCCGAGGAGGGCCCCGATCGCGATAATGACCGCGATGATCGGGAAGTTTTTGATGATGAACCGAAGAATCATCGCCAGTTTGAGGGGTTGATTAAACAGAAAAATCGACTCAACGACCCACACTCCCTTACGAGGCCCGTCGAGTTAACGACCACTAGGATGGACGAATTTGTTAGGCCCACCAACAGCGACCCGCCCAACGACCCCTCGCGGGTCTTGGAGAAGCTGACCCCGTATACCAACGCCCACAAGCTCATCGTCAAACCGCTTGCCGATGTCGGCTACCTTTGGGACTGCAAGCTGACTGGCGAGACCATTTCCGATCCGGACAAGCTTGAGAAGATCGAGATCAAGGGGCTTCACACTTATGGTGGGTATTACGGGTTTTTTAGGCCTGACCTGCGGGAGGTATCGCTGCTATTTACCCACACCACCGCTTACAAGAACCTCGGACGCATCGACAAGATTTATTGCACGACCGAGCCGTGGGGCGACGGCGAGATTTCAAAGGTGTACGATCCAAAAGAAGACCGCCATCGCGCTGTGACCACTTACCTGATTCAGTACAAGCAGTAAAACCTATCACCACTTCACGCGCCGCCCCACGCTTTCGTGAAACGAGGTGTAGACGCTTGGATTATCTTGAAACATTGACGCGCAAAAAGCTGATCAATCATGCGTTTACTATGGAGCAAGGTGTGCAAACAAATCAATCAATTCCCGGGAGCGCGTAGTTGGGCTGAAACAGCGACTCTTTGGCCCGCGCAAACGCGTCCGGGACCCCGGCCACCGGGTCTTTGCAATAGGTCGGGATCCACCACATGTCGATCGAGCCCGTCACAGGGTCGATGGTCTGGAGCCGCGAAAACACCAGGCCGTGCTTCTCCTCGTGCGGGTACGACAGATGCACCCGCTCGTTGACCTCGGTTTCGCCGTCCGGGTTGGCGAGCGCCTCGACCGTCGTCGGGATCACCGCGTAGTACGGAACCTTGATCTCCGTCGTCCCGATGTACTTAAAGTTGCTGTCGTTGATGTCGCCCCACGCCTTGTCCCACTCGGCCACCGCCGCCGCCAGCTGCTCGACCTGCGATGAAGGGGTGGGGGCTGCGGCGGGGGCCTGCGACGGGACGTTGGGGTCGGGCCCCACACGCGCTCTCGGAATCGGGGCGCGAGCGCGCTGTTGCGCCTGCATCGCCATCATTCTTCCACGACGTCCCCGGGGCATCATCGTTGGACCGGTGGTTTTTTCAACGCCTCCTCCCCAAAAATTCCACCCGGTGGATGAAAACCAAGCGATTCCGAATGGCCGACGACTACGTTGAGGGGCGGTGCAAGTACCTTTTAGAGCAGCTCATGGGTCGGGGGTACTCTAACGCCGACGCCGCTAAGGGGGTGGCCGGGGTCCAATCGATCGCTAAGCAGCTGTTCGATCAGCTCGAAACCGCGCTGTCGCTATCGCCCGGCGGGTTGTTGACGTCCCAAGAGAAGACGGTGGCTTACGACGCTTGTTTATTGTGCGTGGGTAACCTGGTGGATAAGATCGTCCGGGAGAGCCAGGTTCCCGCCGAGGAGGGCGATAATCCATAGCTGGATAGTCCGCACAATCACGTTCCCGAAATCGGAGTCCCTGAGCGCGGCGATTAGGTTGTCGCTCGCCCCTTCCACGTACGTGTGCGCCAGCGCCCAGGCCGCCGCCGCCACCACCTTCTCCAAAGGGGGGTTCCGGAGCGCCGGTGGCGAGCGCATGTAAACCGAGTAGTAGTACGCGGCGTACGGCTGGATCCCCTTTTCAGGCGTCTCGATCGGGAGGTGCAACAGTTCGATGGGGCCTGGCGCCGCAAGCGACACCTCGCGCTGCGACGGCGTTCCCCCCAACCCCGACACCACTTGCGCCGCCGAGAATCGCTGGTCCGGGTCGGTCTGGAGCATCCCGCACATCGCATGCTTGTACCTCGCGTCAACCCTGGACGGCCACTGGCGGTCGACGGCGTACTTGGGCTCGCTCGGCTTGCAGCCCAACTTTTTCAACGTTTTCTGGTGGTGGCGCATCAGCCACCCGTCCAGGGCCAGCCCAAAGTACCGAAAAATCTGCGGGAGCATCTTGCGGGCGTCACCAGAGACTTCCGCTGCGTTGTTCCACATCCTCAGCGTGCGCAGCTTCGGGTCGATCAGGTCAAGCGCCAGAACCCCGAGCGACCAGACGTCGCCCCGCATTTGTTGTTCAATAGTCTGCTTGCTCCCTTCGTACGCTGCGAGCATCGTCTCGGGCGGGCGGTAGTGCACGGTGTACACGCATTGCGAGTCCATCACATACCCCTTGTTCTCCATGTTCTTGATAGTCCACTGGTACGACAGATCGAAATCCCCGAGGTACGCCCGTCCGTCGTAGTCAACCATGATGTTTGGGGGTTTTATGTCGCGGTGCACGATCCAGTTGGCGTGAAGGTAGTCCACCGCCGTCGCCACGTCAACCATGATCTGTTGCACGTCCGCCTCCATGTAAAACCGCGACGTGCCCGAGCTAATCAGCGAGTGAATGTCCTGCTTGTACCGGGGCATCCGGATCATGAGCGTGGTGAGGCGGGGATAAGCCCCGGACCGCCCTATCATCTCGGCGAGTGTGTCGACCGAGATGGGGGTGCATTTGACTAGGTGGTGCTCGGTCGGTCGGCGCAGCGAGCAAACCGACATGGACCGGATATAGCTTTCGTCCAAGGTCTCGCGATAAACCGCTTTGCGCAACTCCTTGACGGCCTCATAGCCCCCTCTGACCGACCGAACTACGCCGTAGGTCCCCTCTCCCAAAACAACCATTGGATGTTTTTGTTAAGGGGTGCTAATTCAAAACTTAAATAACCCCAGCCGCATTAATAGAATGGCTTAAATCCCAAGATGAGTTTGTTTGACGACGAGTGCGAGGTGTCGGGGGAAGACACCGGCGACGAAGAGGTCGACGAGGAGGAGACCGAGGAGGACGCCCAGTTCATCGACGACGTTGACAGCGGCGGGGGAGCCACCGAGGCGGATCTGGTGGCGGCCCGACAGCTGTTAGGGGTGCAACAGGGGGCTTCGGTCGACGAGGTGCATCGAGGGTTCCGGAAACGCGCCAAAGAGATACACCCAGACAAGAACGCGAGCCAGGGGGCCGAGCGTCGGTTCACCGATCTGGTCGAGGCCCGCGACCTTATTGCATCTCAGTCGGGCAAAAAGCGACGGGTCGAGCTCGAGGAGCCCCGGGCACAAGTTCCGTTTTCGGACCGCGGGCTCACCGTTTGGCACGCCGACGTCAAGCTCGAGTCGCTTCGGGCGCGCCATCGGGTCCGAGTCCGAGGGACCGCCCTGATTGACCCTTCCGGGATGCACATGGAAGAGGTGTACAACGTGATGATCCCGCCGGGCGCGGAAGACGGTGCGGAACTCTGTCGGCTGTTGGGTAAGGGCAACTACTCGGCGGAGGCGGAAGAGCGCGAGCCTCTGGTAATCCGGCTTCGGGTCATGCCTAACGATGTCGGGGCGACCAGGGTGGGGTGCAACATCGAGGCGCCTTTTGTGATGCCACTCAAGGACGTCATGACCCCAGGGAAAAGCGTTCCGATCGACTTTCTCGGGGCCAAGACAGCGGTGACCATCCCGCGTAACGGGTACTGGTCAGGGGATACCATCACAATCAAGGGGGGGGGGCTCCCAGAATCGGGGTCTGACACGCTGTTTGGCGACCTCAGGCTCAGTGTGGTGGTTGAAAAACCGACGCAGGGGGAGCTGCGTGAGTTTGCGCGCAAGATTATCGAATAAAAAAGTGTTTACTTGGACGACTTCATGGCAGCGATGGCCTTAGCCTTTTGCGAGCACTCGCATGCCTTGGTGAAAGCGTGGACGGCCTGCTCGGCCGCGTAGTGGTTGACGGTTCCGTCGGGGTTGATCATCTCATCGGTGAGCTCCGCAGCCTTCTTGGCCAGCGCCATGCCCTGGATGGTGTACTCGGTGGACGTCTTGTCCATGGCTGCCTTGTCTTTACTATCACGGTTTGCCACAAATTTTAGCCTCGTGAAAACACTGGCACAAAACTGTCCCGTAGACATGCACGTCCTTGTTGCGAGCCATCCGCAACCACGCGTTCTTCTCTTCGCCGTCAGCCAAGGGTTCGTTCCGAAGAATCGTGGTGTTGGCCTTGCGCTCAAAGCATCGAATGCAAAAGTTGTCCTGTTTCACCAGCCGAACGTCATCGGGCGTGCTCACTAACAACCACCGCATCTTAACGATTAATGACGCATCCGATTAATTTAACCAATTCGCATCTCAGCTTTAGCTCATAACCCGGATCAAAGCTGCACCCCTCCCCCACCCCCGAACGATGACGACCCCCACCTCTCAGCTCCAGCTCATGGCCCGGACTAAAGCGGCACCCGCACCCCGAACGATGAAGGCCTCCGTTGTGGCAAAGCGCGTGTGGAGCTCTTCTCCGAAGTACACCGATCAAGAGAAGGCCGATCTGCGGGCCATTTCGCTGATGCCTGGGGCGACCGAGGAGGAGAGGCAGGCCCGGGTTGACCGAGAGATCCAGATCAAGATGGGCTCGTCGTGGTGGAGGTCTTCGCCGTACCGCGATCCCACCTTTGCCCGCAAGCAATTTAGCCCCCGAATCCAAGAGACAACGGGTTACGACGGAAAGGCCCGCCGCAACATCCTGTACCCGGCGTTCACATCCGAGGACATCGAGGTATGCCTGGCTCACCGCCGGGCTCGGGGCGGGGTCTCAGTCCACAACTTTGTCACGTGCACGCTGAGCGAGGAGGAGCTGCTTAGGGTGGTGATCCCGCACCTCAAGGCGAACAACAACTTTGTGTACGAGTTGACGGACGATGACGTGTCCAGCGCGCAGTGATTTACTATTGAGTTAGCTCTCGTCTGGGTCGGCCGCCCGCCGCTTGCGAGTGGAATAAACTCGTCTCTCCACGTCTTCGTCTTCGTCGTCTTCTTCCTCACCCTCTTCATCACTGTCGCTCCCCCCTTCTTCTTCTTCTTCTTCTTCTTCTTCGTCTTCTTCTTCTTCTACTTCATCGACGGCTATGTCGTCATCGTCATCCGCTTCGTCCTCCTGTACATGCTCGGGTGGGGGCGGGACAAAGGGCTCGGCCTCGATGTTGCCCGAGATGATGTTGACTACATCGGCCTTGATGTTTCGATCGACGTCCTTAGTGTAGTGTGTGACAAACACCAGCGGGTAGGCCGAAATAAAGTCAGAGAGCGGGAGGTCGCACACCGTGCTCACATCAACAATTCCTTCTTTGGGGCGGTGCGTGTACACCGCGAAGTTGGGGTACTCGGCGACCAGAGCGTACTTGTATCGCCCCATGATCACCGACTTGCCCGACACCTTGGTATTGCTCGGGGCGAGTACCAGCTTCGGGCTGAGCCGGCTCTCGAGCACATAGATCTTGGTCATCCCATCGCTATTCCGGTGTCCGGTCCAATCCACCTCTATTAAAGCCATTTGACACCCACTCGGATTAAACTATTCATCAGAATGTGCAATGACGCCACACAGCGCGCGCGACTATGGGGATCGTTGGCTTTTGGAACCACGTCCGGTCCAAGTGCAAGCACGTGTTGGTACCCACCGATTACGATGCGCTGACCGGGATGCGGCTGGCGGTCGACGCCACCTTGTACATGTACATCCTCAAGGCCCGGGGCGACCCGTCACTCGAGTTTGCTTCGCTTCACGCCACGCTGACCAACGCGGGGATCAGCCCGATCTACATATTTGACGGAACCCAGAAGGAATCCAAGCGGTTCGAGGTCGCCCGCCGCGACGCTAGCCGCGAGCGGACCCGCGAAATCATTGGTGAGCGCGAGGAGGCGGTCAAGCGGCTCAAGGAAGAGGGGGCCGACAAGTTTTTGGAGGCCAAAAGCGACCTTCCGTCGATCGTTCAGGCCGACATCAAGAAGAACATTGAGGAGGAGGTGGCCCGGGTCAAGGCCGAGTGCGAGACCGAGGTTCGGTTCATCGAGGCCGAGAACGAGCGTAAGCGCAAGGCGGTGGCCGACAAACCCGAGGAGGTCGCGAAGCTCGAGGAGGAGCTGACCCATGCCAAGGCCGCGGTCGAGAGAAAGATCGATGACGCCCGGGAGGCGCCGACATCGTTCGACGTGTCGTCGTTCATCGTCGAGACCGAGAAGAAGGCGCAAAAGGCGTCAAGTTATGTCCACGTGACCCAGGAAGACGTCGCCGCGGTAATTCAACGGCTCTTGCTCGAAAGGGCGCCTGTGGTGATCGCCGAGGGGGACGCCGAGTCTTGCGGAGCCAAGATGTGCGCCCAGGGGAAGGCCGACGCGTTTGCGACCGATGACGGCGACGCGCTGGCCTTTGGGGTCCCGGTGATGATTCGAAACCTGGTGCGGCCGATGAACCTCCAGCGGATCGACCTCAAAGACTTGCTCAAGGGGCTCACGCTTGATTCGCTCGAGCAGTTCCGGAACATGGCGGTGCTCTGCGGGACCGACTACACCTTTGCGTGTGGCATTCCTAAGATCGGGCCGGTAGCGGCGGTCAAGACGGTCAAGAAACACGGAACCATCGCCAAGTTTATTGAATCAGAGGACTGGACCAAGCACAAGGCCAAGCTCACCAAGGACAGCAACCCAACCACCCGCGAGTTTGATCTCAATAAGGACTTTGGGTATGAGGAGGCGCTCCACATCTTTGAAAACTTTGGCGCAAGCCCCCCCCCATGTGCGTGAGGCGCTGGCCTACTCGCCCTACCCCGACGTGAACTAAAGATCTTAAATGGCTGGAGTCGTTCACTCCTCGAAAACATCGACATCTCCGGCGTAGATGGCCCCGTACGGAAAATAGTTGTCTTTGTGATAGATTTCCGTCTTGTCGTACCAAAACACCTGAATCCCATTGAGAACCAGCCCGCGACGATTCTTCTCGTCGGTGGCGATGGCAGCGTTAATCATATTGATCGCCTGTGTCACTGTTACGCGCCAAATCTCCTCCCCCAGAAATTCTGTTAATCAACCACAAGTCACACCCGCACCTCTAATGGAGGATTGCAACTTGGCCTGGCGGGTCGTTGAAAAACATCCGTACATAACAGCCAATACTTGGACGGATTGCGTTGGGCAGTTTGGCGGGTACGACCCATCTATCATCGCAAACCTCACATTTGTCTTTGCGTTTCACGTGGACTACGACATCGCCAAAGCCATGTATAATTCTGGTCTCATATTTGGGCATCAGTCTTCTGGATGGTTCAACCTGACCGACATCCCACCCGACGCGTTGGTCGACATTGACGAAATTGGCGTCGAATTTACCCCAGACCAAATGGCAACCATCAAAGACGCCTCCAACATGCACACCAATAACACGACCAAGCTCGTTGTTGTGCAATTCAAGTGCGGCCGCATCGCCATAACCCCAATCAAAAAGCCATTCTGAACGTGCATTGATGTGGGGGGGAGGGGTTTGTCTGTCACATACTTCATGGGTCAACACAATACAGCTCGTTAACTCTGAGAGCCTCGACGGCCTGATCGTAACTCACGGCGACGCCACGCTCCTTGCACATGCTCAGGATCACGTTGGCCGGGGTGTTGTAGTAGAATTCGGGCCTGCCCCAAAACTTGTAGAATTCGGTGGGCTTTTTGTCGTCGTTCCAGACAATGGCAACGACGGAGGTCGTCTTTTTAAATACAACACCCCGCGTCACAATGTTGGTCACTATCGTGAACTCCCACCCGCGAATTTCGAGTTCGTAGCACGCGCGCGTTGTCTGTATGCACCAACACATTTGGAATAAAGACTTATACTTTTTATTGGCTTTGTTGAAGGGGGTGGGGGGGGGTTTGGGTACGAGCGCAGCGATTTTCAAGCCAAACAAATCTTGTGGGTACACGCAGACATTGCACAAACGTCACCCGCCACCCCGATAGCCGAAACCAAAGAAACGCATTTTTGTAAGAATGATTTACTGTGAGTACTATAAGAATATTTGCGGGAGCGGCTGCGGCGCTACTCCCAGACGTCGTCCGACTCCCCCCAGTCATCCTCGCTATGGCGCTTCGCCTCGAGCCTCGCGTTCACCTTGCCGATGTCGCGGAACCAGCCCTTGACCTGGTCCGAGGCAAAGACTAGGACTTCGTCAATGTCGGAACCATCCCCCTCCGCGATCTTGGAGATCCGCGTGCAAATAGACTTGCGCAGCTCAGGGGTGACGACATTGAAGCGAAAGTCCGCGAGGAGGCCACAATCCTCATTGCAGCCATTGGGGGGCTTTCTGGCCACGTTGATCCCGGTGATCCCGAGGCCGTCGTCTATGACGTAGAGCGTGTACTCGGTCTTGGTCTCCCCCACGATCGGCCCCGCGACCTCGATCACGGGCTCCTTGAAATGGACCTTGAGCCCCGTGACCTTGGGCAGCCTCGTCATGGGCGGCGCCTTGCCCGCGTTGCCCCCGGGGGACTGCGGCGTTCGCGGCGGGGTCGTCACCGTCCGATTCTTGTGGATAGGGCGCTTGCCCGCGTTGCCCCCGGGGGACTGCGTCGTCTGCGGCGGGGTCGTCCTTGGACGGGGGCGCTCATCCACAATCTTAGACAACGCACGGAGCGCCATCGAGACCGTTTTGCCTCGAATGGAGCGCGCGCCCTTCTTGATGCCCCGAAGAGCCTCACCAATGAATGCGCGAACGGGGTTGTCGGGATCCGAGTGTTCCAGGATCGCCCAAGCTAATTTGAGCGTGAGAACGACGTGCGGCGGGGGCGCACCACTCGCCTTGATATCAGTGAGCATTTTGCTGGTGATCACAATGGCGCAGGTGGCCAGCGTCGTAGCCTCGTGTGTGTTCGCCATCGCGTCGCAGCTCTCGAAGTGGTTGTGACACTTTCCCCGGTCGGGATTGGATTGTGCGCAGAAATCTCACCCGGCGGCTGAGTCATCGACCCCTAATCGGGAACTTCGGTTAACCACCCGTTTGGCTGAGTCATCGATTTTAAATCGAGTGGTTAATAAGGTTAATTTTAGCCGAAAGATTTCAACCGGAAATCACTCTGGCGCAATGGGTAGCGCATTGGGCTATTGATCCAAAGGTTGCGGGTTCGATCCCCGCGGGTGATTACTAACTTCCTTGGTGCAATTGGATAGCGCACTGGCCTATTAAGCCAGAGGTTTCGGGTTCAAGTCCCGAAGGAAGTTGTATTTTTTTTGTTTTACTTCTTAGACAACTGGATGATCCAGTCGAGCACCGCCTTGTATTGATGCGCAGCCACTGCGTGCACAAGGCTCACATGGCAATGGTTTTCAAAAACGTAAAATGAATGGATTTTTGCGGGGCGCGCCGACTCAATGGGTACCATCCAATCGTCGGCGGCCGCGTACCAAGATGTTCTGCTCTCCTTGGGGCGCGCCTTGTAAATAATGTCGTATTCTAGAAGCCTCGAAGCTATACTTCCCGGTGTGAGGTCTTTGACCGCTTTCTCGCTGTACCGCCCGACAGCCACCGGGAGCCACCCATATTTCTCCATAAGGGGCGATCCACCAAACGGAGTGGCCATCCCCGACAGAAAAACGGGCGCCCCCCTCTCGCGCAGGTCGCACTCAAGGCGTGCGGCGATGCGACCTCCGTTGGACAAGCCAATGAGTACAACACGCGCGTCAGGGTGGCGCGCCAGATGCAAATCAATCACTGCCCGGATGGGCTTGGCGGCCTCCTCCACCGAGCAATTTCCGCCTTGGAGGACCCAGGGGACATACACCGCGTGGGTACCCACAAACAGTTGGCGTTGCGGATCCATGTCCGCCGGGTGGCCGCTTAGGCCATGGATAAGCACCGCAAGATCCCGGCGGTGGATGTGACTAACGCGCTCTTTGGCCCCGCTCAGCCAGTGCATGGCCCGGGCCCAGTACGTCAAGAGCCCGTACCACACGTAGTTGCACCACGACCGCCAGCCCATTGCAATGTTGAGCCCGCAAAGCTCAACAGAAAAAAAAACAATAATTCTGTTTCCATGGTAGAGGAGTTAATAGAACCGCCCGCCCCATCCACGACCAAGAGTCATGGCGCTCCCCGTTCTCCCCGATGAAATGTGGGACGCCATTCTTGAACGGGTTGACGCCACCACCGCGTTCACAACAATGCGGAGTGTCCGCAAAAGGTGGAGGGAACAAATCGATCGCATTTACGGGCCAAGCGTCTGGATTCAGTCGCATGACGACATTCGCCACGCGAAGAAGATGCCCAAAGTGGGGGTATTGTGCATTCCATCACGTAGTGTTCGGAAATGGCACAACTGCCTAAGCCTCGAGAACCTCGATGGAATTCGTCAGGACTCGTTTTTTTCTGAGATTGCCAGCGTGTTGAACAAAACAAAACACATTTATCTTCGTCATGTGATTGAGGTGGACTGTGTCGAGGAGTGGGTGGTTCGCACATCGGGGGCGGAAGTGTGGTGTACCCAATGAGATGATCAACCAGGGAAGCTGCGCATTTTTCCACGCCGCCGCATGTTTGGAATACAATGGTCTTTTTTTTATTTGATTACGATTGCCAATTTGACAAGGCGACTTCCGGCCGGTCGCTGCCACGCAACGTTCTAGATCTAGTGCGCAAGATGTTGTCGTCCCGCACAAACTCGCTCTGCTTCCATGGCTGAAACATGGCGGCGACTTCGCCCGAGGTAAATGTGTCGCGCACATCCAACAGCCCTGCCTGGACCGCCGCAACTCGATCCTTCACCGAATTCTCGAGGTCCCGCCGACTTTTCCGCAGGGCCGCTTTTTCCTTTGGTGACATATACTTCTTCGCATCAAACCCGAGCTTGCGCGTGTTGCGGTCGATCCAATCGAGCCAGGTTTCCTCGCTCCAATGCTCTTCGCGGTTTTTCTGGAGGGCCTGATCAAACACCTTTTTGGCATTGGCCGCTTCGGCCCGCGTTCCCACCTCGTACGACGTTATGGTTTGCGGTGGGGGCGGGGCCGACGCCCGCCGCTTCCGCGCATGCTCTTGTTCCGCGGGGTTGATCGAATCCTTGGCGCTTTCCCGGCGACGCCGGCGTTCACTCGCAGCGTTGTCGTCCAATTTTTGTTCTCGACGGGCGGTCATAATCTGGCGACGGGATTCGGCGGTAGTTTTCCTGGCCTTCGTAGCCATATAGTCGGATTCCCACTCGGTGATCTTGGCCTCTGAAGCTTCTCTCCTGTCAGCCTCGGCGGCATCGGCCTTTCTTTTGGCAGCCGCGACGGCCCCGGCCTTCGCAGCCTTCGCGGCCATGATGTCGGATTCCCACTCAATGAGCTTGACCCCTGAAGCTTTTCTCATGGCAGCCTCGGCGGCATCGGCCTTTCTTTTGGCAGCCGCGACGGCCCCTGCCTTCGCAGCCTTCGCGGCCATGATGTCGGATTCCCACTCAATGAGCTTGACCCCTGAAGCTTTTCTCATGGCTGCCTCGGCGGCCACGGCCTTTCTTCTGGCAGCCCCGGCGGCCTCGGCCTTCGTGGCCATGATGTCGGATTCCCACTCAATGAGCTTGGCCCCTGAAGCTTTTCTCATGGCTGCCTCGGCGGCCACGGCCTTTCTTCTGGCAGCCCCGGCGGCCTCGGCCTTCGCGGCCATTATGTCGGATTCCCACTCGGTGCGCACCTGGTCAAAGCTGGGGCCAGTCGGGCGCTTGGGTGTCTTGCGCTTCTTTTTCGGCTGACTTTCAACGGTTGGAACTGTCAGAACAGTCGAGGTGTACAGTCCCGACAGCTTGGTGTTCACGTCCGCCCACGCACCTCGAAGCCCGCGCTCATCGCGCTTGTGAATATACACGGCGGCCCCAACGATCGCCGCGAGTGCGACCAGCGCAGCGGCCTTTTTGTACCGTGAGTATTCGCCACGGAGCTCGGCTACCCCCTCACGAAACGCTTTGTTTGTGATGACGGCGTCGTACTGATTCTCGTCAAAATCGAGGCAGTATCGGATAGCCTTCTCTTCTCCCCGCGACACCAACAGCGCAAACGCCAGGTCGACCAGGTCCTCCTGGGCCACACACGGCGTCGTGTCGCTGTGGCCGTTGACCGAGATGGATGAGTACCAAAAGAACCGGACCAGCGCGGTGGCCTTGCCTCCACCGTTGGCCTCGGTCAAAAAGGTGTCGCATGACGTGCAATACTCGCCAAGAACTGAGGGGAGCCACGCCGATCCGGTGGCGTAGGCGCACCCGTTGCGGTGGCACCCAATCGAATTGCGCTCGGTGCTCCGGAACAGGCTGGTCTGACTCTGACACGCCCCGTCGTCCGGGCCGTTGTCGGTTAGGTACTTGGACAAATCGACTGGGTCCGCAGGCTTCCCCGTGCACCGCGACGCCAGCGCCAGCGATGCAAACATCGGGGGCGCAAACCCGTGGTTGATGCCCCTGCTCTGGTTGATTGCGTCAATCTTTCGGATCAGGGTGTCCATCGCCTTTCCGGGCGTCATCGTTTCCTGATCAGGCTTTTTGGCCGGTTTTTTCTTTTCTTGCTTGGGCTTTGGGGCCGACTTTCTTTTCCTGGGCATGGCTGCTCTTTTACTCTTATGGGTGGGATTGAATTTTAGCGTTTACCAGAAATCGTCTTCAGGCCGCGGCTTGGGCTTGGGCTTATGCTTCATGGGCCCGGTCTCTTTTTTGGGCGCAAGAAGCTTGGGATCGCTCTCTTTCTTGATGGGCATGGCCTCAGGGGCCAGCGGTTCGGTCATGGTGGGGGATGGTGGGGGCGATGGGGTGGGGGCCGCCGTGTGCTCGATATTGACCGCCATCTTTTTCAGCGCCGCCGCAGTCAGCTCTGAGGGTGGAGCGGCGACCGCCGGCTCATCGATCTCCTCGGATTCGTCGTCGGTAAGCGAGGTCGGGTCGACCACCTTTGAATCCATCAGCTCCTGTCCAAGATTGTACGCGTTTTGGACCGCCGCCCCCCACTTGTTGGCCATATCCCCGCCAATGAACGACGGGAACCGCAGCTCCATCATCGGCTGGTTCCACAGGCTGGGGTTCTCGCGGTACAGCGAGAGCAACGACACTTTTTTGAACCGAGTGTGCGTCTCGGACAGCGCCATGTCGATCTTGATGTCAAACGGTTCGGTCTTGGTCAGGTACAGCTGGCAGCCCGCATCCTTGTCGTCCGACTTCCAATTCATTAGCTCGAACGACGACAGCGCCCCGTCGGACCGCCGCACATCAAACGCGCCCCACTCTAGGAACCAGTGGGGGAGCACCTTGAACGACAGGACCCGGTACTTTTCGAGGATTAAGGCCGCCTGTCGCTCGGCCTTTTCGGTGCAACCCTTGCAGTGCCAGTACCCGATGTTGCGGTTTGGCCACGGGAGAATCAGCGCCTTGATCTCGCGGTCCTTGCGGACCGAGCAAAAGTGGCAGGCGCCTGGGTTGGAGCGATCAATCTCACTCATTTGAATGCGTGTTTGGTCCGGGTAGGTCTAAATTTTTTGACTCCTGCTACAAAACTCTGCCCGAGCGATGGATCCGATCCGGCGCCAGCTAAAAGGCCTCTTGCAGGAACCCGATGAAAGGGGCCTCAATGTGTACGCCAAGGCGTGCGAGACTCTGGAGTCTGACCGCCTCTTCTTTACTGTCTTACTTTCAAGGCACACCAAGGATTTATCCAAACCACTTAACTCGGGCGGTCATTAAGGTAAAACACATTTATTAACCCTTTCAGACACCGGCCGCAATGGCTCCAGGCCACGGAAGTGCGGGCGACCCGATCGTGGTCAACAGCGACAGTGACGATGAGATGAGCATGGGCTACTACAACACCATCAAACACCTGACGGCCGAGCTCTTGGCCGAGCAGCCCGACGTCAAAGAGTACAAGATCATCGCGCAAGTTGATTTGATTTGCGCCGAGGACAACTCGCCTGACGGCGAGGAACACATCATCACATTTAAGTTTAGTATCTCGGGGCACCAGTTTGAAGACGGTGGATCAGTCGAAGAGCTTTTCATCGATGACTACAAAGTCGACGCGCCCGTCAAAGTGACGAGTGGAACAGTCTACCAGCTGTTGTGCGATGTCGTTGTCCCGACCATTCCGATCCTAGGCCGTGACCCCGGGTACGCGATATTGGTGGCCGACGCCGACGGAAAAACCACTGCAACCACGAGACCCATGTGCCACCTGATCAACCACGAGACGTACACAAAGCTCGAGGCCGCTGTGGCCGTCGGGCACTAAACATTCGTTGTCGCTTTTTTGAACCCCCGTGACAAACGCTTCGCTTGCCTCATCGCAGCTGTTGAGAATGGTGGCGTGGTCAATCAAGGGCTTGGCGGGTCAGCCAAGTCAAGACCCTCGTGCGTACATTGATGACAAATCGTAAATGGTTTTTTTTCTTTACTTTGAGTGACAAGCCGGTGATGGAATTTTGTTGGTTGGAGCGGCTTCCGCCCGAGCTGGGCATCCAGATTGTGTGGTTTGCCCGTGTTAAGGACCGCGACGCGCTGCTTGAGGTGTTGGGATGTGAGATAGTTCGTAGGTGGTACCGCCGGGACCTTGCACGTCTACACACCCCCACGCTCTTTCGCACTATCCGGATCTTGGGGCGTTTCGGGGCGACCATATTCCCAACTAAGCTGGGTCCCTACGTCAGCCTAGGCGACAAACCACACGATATCTACCCTCACACAAGTCAGGTTAATCGCAACCACGACAACCCAACAACCATCATAGTGGATCGTATGTGTGACACGTGGCACGGCGCAGTGGTGTTTGGCAACAACATTCAGTGGATTGAAGCACACATTGGTGGACGGCGTGCGTTGGGGACGCGAACGTACTACAAAAACCCCAGACCTAAAAACTCGGTCGTGGTATATGATTTCCCCGAGTTTGTTGACGACTTCAAGGGACTCCCTCTCGTTGCTATCAGTTATAACCGGGTTGTGATTCGTTGCAACCCGACGGGAGAGATAACGCACATGATTTCCACCGGCGATTTCCTTCCCATTCACCAACGACGCCATATTTCCCAAAACTCTTTTGTTGGGTTCAAAGGCAAAATCAAGCTGTATGTGACCCAAGGGGTCGCGTACACATTATAGGAAGGTTACCGCGGCGCCATTTTGGTCGAGTCGCGGCGGTCCGAAAACCCCATCACCTGGCGGCGGGCCATCGGGTTGACCCCGGCCCCCGACTGCGCCCCGAGCCGCCGGTTCATCTGGCTGTCGTGGTCGCCGCGGTGCAACTCGATCCGGGCGGGCGCTGCTCGCACCGCCGCCGTCGCCTTTTGACGGATGTTCTGGAACGCGTTCGACCCAGTCTCGGCGTGCGCGCGACCTCGCATCGACGTGGGGTTGGGCCCGTGCACCCCGATCCCGATGGGCCCGCTGTAGTCCATCCCGCGGTTGGTGTTGGCCGGCTCGATCGCCGCCGTCTCCGCGTTGACAGCGTGCAGCGCCTGAGTGTGGTACCGCGGGAACGGGTCGAGCGGGTTGTGGCCCGTGGGTTGGTGGTGCGTGTCGAACCGGTTGGGCTGCGGGACGTCGTACATCGGGTCGGCCATGTCTGCCAGCCGGGCGTCGTTCCGGAGCGGGTCCTTGACCCCGCCGGGACCGGCCACCTTCATGAACTCCGGCCGGTTCGCCGGGTTCTCGAGATGCATCAGCTCGCCGTCGCTCAGAGTGATCATCGGGGTCTCGCCCGGGACCAGCGCTGCCACCTGATCAGGCTGAGGGAACCGGTTCGCCCACGAGTCTTCGGCGAGCTCGAGCGCCCCGATCCCCGCCGTCATGTCCTGGGCCCCGCTCCTGATTGGGGCCCGGATCATGGGCAGGCCGCTCGAGTCGTCGCGGAGTGGGGTCTGGATCTCGCCGGGGGTTCCGGGGAGAAGGGGGATTCTTAGGGTCTCGACGCCGTCAATCGTCATCTTGTGCTTTGGGCCGTTGGACGCAAACAGCTTGGGTACCGGCTCGTTCAACAACAACTCGGCCGCCGACCCCATGTTGTGGACCCGGAGCCCCTCGGTGAGGTGAATGGCCCCGGTCACAGGCGGGAGCGACGGAAAGCCCCCCTCCAACCCGGCGGGGGTCGGGCTGAACGTGTACTCTGTGTTGCGGTTCTGGCGACTCGGCTCGTACGCCCCTCGGATCAACACCTGGTTCCCGTCGGGCCGGAGGTCGGGAGCGTGGTGGTGCCCGCGGAACACAAGCACCCCGTTGACCCACTCCATGTGCGGTATGACCCGCAGCGTGGTCTGCCCGTACCCCGAGGCCCCGGTCGGTCCACCGGCCCGGGTCTGTTTCCCGAGGCTCACCTGACCCGACGCCCGCTGGGTGGTAAGCTGCCCCTCGATGATCCGGAGGTGTGCGTTGTCCTTGACCTTGGTCTGGATGATGGTGGTCATGTCCTGCGCGTTGGGCTCGGTCGCGATCCGGCCAAAGGAGCGGTGCGAGTCGTTGTTCCCCACGTTTTTGTTGCGCAGCGCAGCCATTGGCCCTCCCCCCATAATCTGAAGGTGTGGGTTGGGCCCCCCTTGGTATGTTGGAGCGCGGCGGTTCTGCTCGGAGAGCGCCGACCGCCGGAAGCGGTACTGGTTCCCCGTGTACTTGTCGGTGTGAATCACCTCTCCACGCGGGGCGAGCATAATCAATGTAAATATGTTTACTTAGCGCTGAACGCAGAAAAAATTCACCGCCCCTGGTTGTAGCGAGTCATCAACTCGTTGAGCGAGGACCCCGAGTCCTCGGGGTTATTGTCTTTCCGGTTGAAGCGAATGTTGAACAGCTCGTCGTTGACCGTGCATCCAGCGGCGGCGGGGCCGGACGGCGGGGCCATCGGGACGTCAACACTGTGCATCTGGGTCGGGGCTTCCCCGCTCGCGGCTGCCCCTGAGAGGGTGTTCGCGCCCCCAGGCATCTGACGCGATGGCGCGCGACCACCTCCGCCTCCGCCTCCGCCTCCGCCTCCGCTTCCACCTCCATCTTCGCGCGGCGGGCGGTGCGTCGGAACGTGACGCGGCGGCGCGCCCCCGACCCGTGCGCGCTTGGAGGGCTGGTCCTGTTTTTGCGCGGCCTCATACACCGAATGGATCAGCGCTTGCGCGTTGGATCCAACCCACACCTTGGGCGTCTGCTCGTTGGTGCACACGGTCGGGATTCCCTTGAGGAACGTGGGGAGCGACCGGCCCTGCGCCATCAGCGAATGCTTGAGCTCGTCAATGTCCTGAAGGTAAAAGAGCCCTGGGATACAATAGGGGATGCACGCCTCGCTGGCGGGGTCACCCCGACGAAAGTACACAATGTACGATGCCTCCATCTTTGCGGTTTTAGCGCGTCATTATTTTTTATTGTGGTTGTCTATTTGCCCATGCGGACGAACCAAACAAAACCTCTTGACTGAACATTTGGGTTCGGCCACGAGCGCACGAAGAACGTTTTGCATCGCCGACGGGATGGTCTCGGACGCCACTCCCACCTCCTCGATGGTCCGGCTGTGAAGCAAGCTGTCACACAGCCCATCGAGTAGAATTGGGTCGGTGATGGGCGGGAGTACCACCCTGGTCACGACGTTGGACTCGCCGACCGTCCAGAGCAGCCGAAAGATCGGTCGGAACCCTGGGGGGACCACGACCGTCTTCTCGGTGAGGGGTTCAAGCAGATACCGTTGCTCTTCGATCGTGTCGATCCCGTGACCGACGTAATCGTACTCGGTTCCGTAGAACATCACAATCTGCTCTCCGGATCGGACAGGGCGAACTAAAGTGACGCGGGTGTTGGGCCCTGTCGCAAACATGGCAGCGTTGCACTCGTCCGGCTCGGCGTGATTAATATACCGGGTAAGATTGCCCCGGTCTGACGCGTCGATGTACGTCCCGTCTTCCATTTGCATCGTGTACCCTTTGTCAACAGGTGGGAGCGAAGTGGTTCTTACCCCTTCGTAAACCCCTACCATGTGCATAGCCGGAAGATCTCTGGTCGCAAACACCCCTTTTCCCCACGGTCCCGCGTCTCTCACTTCAAACGCCGCCATGTATTATTATTGTTTGTTGTTTTTTTATCTGGAAGCAGGTGCATATATATATATATATTTTATTCCAATGAGGGTGGCTCTTTCGAGCATCCCGGGGGCGGGGCGCGGCCTTTTTGCGGATCAAACTTGGAAGGCCGGGAGCGTGATCATCTCTATGGTGCAACCGTCGATACGGACCGACAACGACGTCCCCGTTGAGGACTGCGGGCTGTGGATCTCCCCGACCAAATTCTTGCACGACGCCTCCCCGACCGAACCGCTGTGGTACCTGATGAACCACAGTTCGCTCCGACCCAACGTGCGACCCGAGCTGTACTCGGTCAAATCGAACAGGCGCTTATCGACTCACCGTCCGGGGATGGCTGTCGCCATTCGATTCGTGGCTCTTCGGGCGATCGATTTGAGCGAAGAGCTGTTGTACAATTACAATGAGCCAGACCCGAGCTGGGCCCCGGCGTAGTAGGGGTTGTAACCCGTGGCGTCGAGGGGCTCGGAATCACTCGAGGCATGGGTCGGACCGGGTCCGGAGGGCCGACCATCCACAGCCCAACCAGCGCCACCACCACCATCGCTCCGCCAGCCATCAGCTCCCAAGACATTTTTTATTATTACATATGGTCATTAAATGAACTGTGGGCTCCGAGTTTTTTCCGAAGCGTGGCTGTGGGGGGTCCCGATCGGTTTAGTGTGGGCGGCGTACCCGGCCACCCATTGGCTCCTCGGAATGCAGCGGCGGTACGCCATGCTTGAGGACGCCACACAGCGCTACATTGTCTCAAACCTGATCAAGACGGGCACGCTAATGATGTTTTCGGCTCCGCTGGTGTCGATGGTAGGCCCGCTGTTGCTCAGAGGCGAGATCCAGATGGATACCCTCCGAACGCTGGCCCCAGTCTACGCGGCCCTCGACATTGTGTCGCTATGGATGGTCCCTAATATGAAGAACACTACGCTTTGCCACCACGTCGCGGTCGGGCTCACGGCGGCGCTGATACGGTACGACCAGAACATCGTGTTGGGGTCGCTTTCTGGGGCGCTCTGCGTGTACGGGCTTTTCTCAATGCTCGCGTATTTTGTCAACGGCTTTCTTGCGATGCGGTACCTGGTGTCACCCGAATCCCGCGGCTTTTTGGCGCGGGCGGCGTGGCTGTCCGGGGCCGGGTACATTGCGGTGTGCGCGGTGCACTGGCCCTATCAGCTGTGGCTGTCATACAGGCATGGGATCTGGGGGCTCCCGCTGATGATGGCGATCTTTGTGGTGGACGACATTGACCTGATACGTTACCTGTTGCAGTTTACGCTAGAAAAGACGGTGGTTGTTGTCACGCCCAACGGTTTTGCTCTAGGGGTTCGCGACAGCCTCTACGAAACGCTGGTGGACGAGCTGGGTGAGCCCGTGACCTCAAAGCACTTTGACAACAACGACCCCCGCCTGCAAAGCCTGCTCGACAAACACTACAGCCACAAGAGCGATTCAGACAAGCGTATTTATTTGGCAGAAATGTCCGGCGGGCCGGTGGAGGTGTGGTGTTTTGAAGGGGTGAGCGCCGTTCGGCGGGCGCAAAAGATACACGACACCTTTCGCCAGCGCTTTCACCACAACACGATGCACGTCTCGAATTCGGTCGAGGCCGGCGAGAGCGAGTCGTGTGAGGTGGGCTGGTTTTCGACATGACAATCATGAAATGGGGCATATTTTCACAAGAAGGGCATGTGATTGAATTTGGCACTAGTGGCGTACTGATCAATCCATGTATTGGAACTTGGCCTGTGTGAGGATGCCTGAGCGGTAGTCGCCCTTAGCGCCGTCGATGTAGTACACGATCCCGTTGTGCAGGGCGGGCTGCCATACGAGGGCGGCGAGATCGAGCCTTGTTGGTGGCATGTTCAAGCCGAGCTGAAAAAGTTTTCCCTGATTCGTCTGGACGAGGCAGCGTGGCCCGCTGATGATGGTCGGGTAGTCCTCGCCAGCGCCGAGCGGATGCTTAATTGGAATGGCCCCATAGGTGGTGATGGCCTTGCGCGCGGCGGTGACGAGGACGTCGGCGCAGATCCCGACAGAGGAGACGTTGGGGCAGAGGAACGGGGCTGTGATGGCCACAAAGTCGTACGATTGCGGGATACGCTGGTACAGGGCACAGTGCTGGTTGTAGAGAAGAACAGCGATCTTGTCACCGAAAACAGCGAAGTGCTTGATGGCGGCGTTGCAGTAAAGGATGAGCTTGTCGTCAGCGTCACTGATGTGCTCGTAGACCCTTGTGTCGACGGCGTAGTAGACGTGGCCGTTGGCGAAAGCGGCTGTAGTGGCGGCCTCGACTTTGTGCATGACGCCGCCGTCAAAGCGGCAAAAAAAGAGGCCGTTCTCGTTGAGGGCGTAAACAGCGTCATCGGTAGCGTAGAAATTCGAACTCTGTGGGTGAACAGTAGGGAGGGTGATCGTAGTATCGGCGAGATCGTCGTCGATGGTCATAACAGTCAAGGGGTTGAAGCGCGACGTGGGAGCGGCGTAGGCAACTTTGTCGCTGGAAAGGATGGCAAACGCTGCAATGATTGTGGTGACTGGCATGCTGTCTGGCAGCTCGCAGAGGATGCAGAACTGTTCTCTCGCGTTGACCGGGTCGAAGAAGACGTTGGTCTTGACGCACTCCTCGCGCACTGCCTCGATGAACGCGTGATCGTCCGAGTAAAGCGCAGCCCTGAAGACGCGCTCGCAGAGGCAGTTTATGGCGTCAATTGTTGCGCGCTTGGCGTCGATTTGGGCATTGAACAAAGCGATTTGCTCGCGGAATACCTCTATCTGCCTTACGGCGCTGTCGATTTGCGTTCGGAGGGTGCTCACGTGGACCACTCCCGATTCCGCAAACGGACCAAACAGAGACAAATGGTCCATGCTGTCGTGTGTGGGTGTGTTCTGACTCGTCCGATCCCGACGCAAGCCTAAAGTTAAAAGTCGTGACTCAGCCGGCTGAGTCATGACCCAAATCCGGCCTCTTAACAAGTCAAGTCAATAGGTTGGTTTTCCATCGGATAAAGGAGACTTGCACGACTGAGTGACACATCTAGCTGGGGCGAAAACGACGTGATGTTGCTTACCCCGCGTCAATTAGGACGTAGCCGAACAGTGCCTATGGGGATAAATGTGGAGGCGCCCATTGCGAGTTATGGCCTTGCGGAAAATACCGGGGCAGTTACCAAACAAACAGAGCCATGTCGTTCCTTGTTTGTCACAACGGATCTACCAGCCCGGGGGCCCGTCAGGCCGTCATGTTTTCTCAAAACCTCGAAGGGGTCGAGGTGAAGGAGGTCGATGTAACCAACTCGCCCAACTGGTACGGCCTGCTCGAGATGGATTCCACCGGGTCGATCCGGCTTCCGCAGACCTTTTTGATCGACAACAACAAGGTTGTGTCGGTGTACATCGGGGTCATGGGGATCAATGAGGCCAATCAGGCCCTGGCGGCCCTGTCCAGGCAGCCGCTGAGCTCGCAAAAACGGCGGCGATCCGGGCGCCCCGACCGCCCACAGGCCGGCCCCCGGGGCACGCTGTACGTGATCCACGCCGACTGGTGCGGGGCGTGCCAGAATCTGTTTGACAACCACTGGGACCGGCTCCGGTCCGAGCTTGAGGCCAACCGGATCCAGTGCGTGACCTACGAATCCAATCACGACTACAACGAGATCGCGAATCTGATGGGGGGCCCTAACCAGGTCCGTGCGTATCCCACATTTGTGGTGACCCGACCCGACGGTTCGGTCGCCACGCAGTTCCCTGGGTACGCAATTAAGTCGTTTGTGAACGACGTTGTCGGATCGCTGAATTAAAAGGGTTTAACTGGCAACTCGACTTAAATATCCGGCGGCGGTCTGCCAAGAACCATAATCCCCGACACACCCGACACACTCAACATGGCTTCCCTTGCTTTCAACGAATTCCTCCTCGACCCCACCAAATGGACCATGTCGTGGCCCCCGAAGCGCGTGCCAGGGTCCATGATCGACATGTGCTACTGCAACGACGCCAACGGCGAGAAGCCCAACATCCGGGTGGGCTTCAAAGGCAAGGAGTCACGCGTGATTGTCGACCCGTCCATCTACGATGCCAAGACCCGCGAGGTCGCGGTGAATGCGCTCCCCAAGGTTGGGACCACCTTCCACCTCCAGGACATCGCCGCCGGGACCGAGAAGGACAAGACTACGATTAAGTTCAACGTTACGCAGGAGGACTTTGAGTATTTCCAGACGCTCGACCAGTGGGCCTACAACATGCTCGAGTCGCAGACCTGGGCGGACGACGCCGTCAAGCAGAAGGCGCTGACCAACTACAAGCCGCTCGCGTCAGTGTACGACGGCCGGTACCAGGTCCGCATCAAGTACTACAACGTCCCAACCAAGTCGATACCCAATGGCACCGAGACCGTCAAGCAGATTGGCAAGGGGATGGAGGTTTGCGAAGCCACCTGCGCCGACCTGGTGCGGGGTGCGCCGACCTTCCTCAACATCAAGTGCGGCGGGGTGTACTTCCGAGGCGAAGAGTGCGGCCTCAAGCTCGACGCCACCGCTATCCGGATCATCACCGGCGAGGAGAGCTCGGCGCCCTCGGGGCAGTCCGGGTTTGACTTTGGCGACGACATGGAAACCGACCCCACCGCAAACACCAACGCGATCTCAGAGCCGTACGGCGGACCGAGCGCCAACACCGATGGGGTCGAGATGGACGGCGACGACGACGCTGCGAGCGGGGTCGAGCGTCGGGACGGCTTTGATATGCCCGAGGCCGACGACACAACCGTCGTCGGCGAGGGGGCCCAGTTCTGAGCCCCTTTACCCACTTCTATAACAACATAAACAAAAAAAACGGATAGAACTAAACGTGTTTTACTTGGTGGTGTTAGATTCACAGGCTTTCATAGGCAACTGGCGCTGGAACATTGTCGTTGCGGCCCGCCGCCGCAGGGACGCCGACCCAATGGCTCACAGGGGGACCTACCACCGCCTCATGTTGGCCCTCTTGGACGCGGAACACCCGGTCAGAGTGCGCGATGCGGCTCTTTGGGGACGGGCGGGTGTAACCGCGCAGGCCATCGGTCAGAGCTCGCATCCCGGTGTCACGGATACCCTTGCCCTTGCCAATCTTTTCGCCCTCGCGCGACTGGTAAAAGGTCCTCGTCTTTTCGATAAACTTGGCCGAGCCCCGCTTGCCCGCCATTTCCGCCAGCGACATGTTCTTGCCCACCACGCCTGGGGCCCGGCGAGAGGTACCGTCGCCTGCCATGGGGCCCATCCCGTACTTCATGCCCCCCTTGGCCATGTAAGTGTCTGAGCCAAAGTTTTGCGGGAGCTGGTTTGCGAGGCCGTCGCCGAACTCGTAGGCACCAAACCCGCCGCCAGAGGTGCCCGAAAGCATTGGCTTGGGCGGGGCCGGCCCAAAAACGTTCATGGTCGACCGGCCGCCGCTACCGCCCCAGGCAGGAGACGGTCCACCCGCCATCATGGACACCGGGACCATGGGCTCCACCATCATGTTGTCGCCCATCATGTGCGTAGCCCCCTGCTTGTGGAGGCCCTGGTCGCAGAGGGGTTTGGGCGTAGCCGCGGGGCACGACGTGGTTTTCTTCATTGTCCACATCGATGTGCAGAACCAGCCGACCAAGATCAGGCCGACCAGACACACCAGCGCGATTGTGAGTGCGGACATGACCAGTTTTACCCCTTGACACGATCAAAAAAATGGCCGGTGTCCCAACCGTCAGTCGTCGTCTTCGTCTTCCTTGACCTTTGTCCGGCGCGGTTTCTTCGGGGGAGCGGGGTACTTGAACGCGAACAGCGATTTCCCGATCAGCGCCGCCGAGACGGCGAGCAGCCCGATCGAAAGGATCGGAACCCTGCCCTTGAGCATCGACGGGGCCTTCTTGTCGAGCGATTCGGGGCCCATTACCTGGGTGAGCACCACGATGACCCCGTGCAAAAGCAAAATTAAAAAACCCACCACAGACCACAGATTGGGCATGATTTTATTTGCGATCGTCGCCATAAATTTGGAGTCATGTCACCGAGACCACCAGCCGGTAGCGCCAGATTGGCTGGAGAAAACCGAGCTTAACGTGAAATTTGTAGACCTCCCCCGGACGGGCCGCAAAGTACCGCGCCACCGCCTCGTTCTCATACATTCGAGGGAGGCTGTTCGCGGTGGCGCGCGCGCGCTTCAAGAATTCGACGACCTCCTCCTCGGTGGCTCGCACCATGTTGGGAACCATCGCGTTGCGGTACCGGTTAGTCTTGAAGAAATCGCCGGTAAATACCTCGCACCCAGGCTCGACCGCCAACGTGGACCGTGCGGCCGGGGTGATCTTGTTTAGCGCGACGACGATCATTGGGACCCGCCCTTTGTTTTCGAGCTCGGCCCGGAGCTCGGCCACCGCGTCCGCGTCAACCACGGGGTACACCACCACAACGGTCGGGGGGGCGCCATTAGCGGTGAACTCCTGGATCCAGAGCTTGTTCGTAATGGCCTCAGCGAACCTTATTGTCAGGTTGGATTCCGTTTCGGCGTACCCGCGGTCTTCCATCATCTGGCCAACCACCAACTGCACCTGGCCCAACAGGGCCGCCATGGTGACTGCAACCCCTCGTATTAATGTTTCGACTCAACACCCACAGCGATTAAAGGTTCGCAATTAAACCGTTGAGCCTCACATCTTTTTTTGGTGGTGCAACAACAGCAACAAGACCGCGAAACAGATGGCTGACGAGCCGCCGAGACTCTCGGCGCAACAGTCCGATGCCCTCGACAACGTCTTGGCGGGAAGACACACGGTGGTCACCGCGTGCCCTGGGGCTGGCAAGTCCACCGTGTTTCGGGAGGGGCTCCGCGCGATCGCGATGGCTGACCCGTTTGCGGCGGTCGCCATCATCAGCTACAACCGCGCGCTCAAAAACGAGACCGAGGCTAAAGTGACCAAGATGGACTTCCCGGAGACATTTCAGGTGGACACGTTTACCTCGCACGGGCTGCTCGGGCAGATGTATGGCTCAATCATCCCGGACGACCTCACCGCGTACCAGCTGTTGCGGGCGAGCAAGAAGAAATCGACCGCGCCGGCCGACTACAGCTTCATCTTTATCGACGAGGCTCAGGACATGTCGACGCTGACCAAGATGATTATCAACCACCTGATATCGCGGCTCCCAGCGCCGCCAGTGATGTTTGTGGTTGGCGACCTGCGCCAACAATTGTACGGCGAGATGAACATGGACCTGACAGGGTCGACCGCGCTCCGGTCGCCGTCCGAGGTATTTGACGTCCTGGGAGAGTGGCGCAGCGTCAACTTCAACCGGAGCTTCCGGTTGTCGCCCAAATCGGCCGACTGGCTGTCGACGGCGTTTCGGCTGGCTGGGCCCGACCGAATCATCGGGGCCAACACCAGGTCGGACAACGTTGACGTGTCGTACGCGCAGGAGCTCCCCGGTACGGATATGCAAGACAGGGCGCTGAACGCGATTTTGGAGCTTCTTCGAACCTACGCGCCAGGGCAGATCTTGTTCGCGGCGCTGTCGGTCGACACGTCGGGCGAGATCCGCAATGTCGTCAATAAGCTTTACAAGAACAACATCCCGGTGTACGTGTCCGACTACCTTCGAGGAACGTCGAATGGGGACGAGGCCGATGGAAAGATCTTGGTGACCACTTGTCACCAGGCCAAGGGGCTTGAGCGCGCGGCGACACTGGTGTTCCTCAAGCGGTCCCCCGGCCGAGTGGAGGGCGAGTTTGACCCGGCCTGGTTCGTCGGGATGAGCCGCCACACCGAGATGATGATCGTAATCGATGACCGCGTCAACCCGTACTTCCACATGCATCGCGGACACCCGATGCTGCCCACGGCCAAGCCCCCATACCCTCCGGGTTACCGGATGACGGCGCCGGCCAACTTGTTGGAGAGCAAGGCGATCCGCTTCACCCGGATCGGGGTGGTCCTCAACCTGTTTGAGCGGATCGCCCCCAAGATCAAGGTGGTCAAGATTCCGTGGGAGGGCGACGACCCCGTCGAGACAATCGATATGCCCTCGAACCCGGCAATCCGCGAAAACATCGGGCGGTACTACAAGGCCGCGATCCACACCCTGGCCGAAATCACAATGTTTCCCAACAAAGCGCCGCTGATCTGGGGTGAGTATAACAACTCCAACTCCAAATTCAAAAACGATGTCGGGCGGTACTTTCACGACTGGGAAAGCATCGCCGCGCGGGTGTTTTCCGGGAAGCTCGAGACGACCGGACGGGACGTCATGACGGTCGCGGCGGTGTTTGACGCGTGCAACACCGGATACCACCACCTAGTGTCGCGGTTGTCAAGACACGGCCCGAACCACTGGGTAACGGCTGACATGGAGCGGTACATCGAGACGATGGCGGAGCGGATGGTGGCTGGGGTGCACAGCCTCGGGCCGCACCCGGTCTACGTGGCTCCGCCGCAACCGGGCGTAGCCCCGGGGGACTACTACGCCACCAACCTGAAACCCTCCCCGTCGCTCATGACGGGGGATCGCGCGGTCATTGACATTGAGCTCTCCCCGCGCGAGGACGAAGCCATTAAGTTTCAACAAAAGGACCTCGACCTGTTGGTCCGAATGTACATTTTAGGGTGCACCAAGGCCCACATCGTGTTGTGCGCGACTCACGAGGTAGTCACCGTCGAGATACACGCCGAAACGATCGAGGGCTACGTTCACTCAATCTTGGAGAGCAAATTTTCCCCGCGTTGAGAAAAACGCCCGGGCTTTGCATCGCTTGGATTATCTTGAAACATTGACGCCACAAGGCGCCATGCCCGCCCGATTCATGCAATTTTGAAGTAAATGTTTAATCGCAAGGTAAGCACCAGCTCGTGGTTTGACTTGGTGGTCATTAGGCGTCGCCAACCCCGGACCGCATCGCCACGAAGCGGTGCGGCCGCCCGGTCCGCAGGTCGCGGTTGAGCTGGCGCAGCTCGATGGTCTTCTCGGTCCGTTCCTTGATCACCGCGTCGATCTTGGCGTGGAGAGCGCTGACATTGGTATCAAGCCGATCCACTAGCGCGGTGAGCGCCCGAAGCGCCGACTCCATGTTGGAAAGCCGATCGAGTATTTTTTCCTCGGTGAAATCTACTGGGTACCAGTCAGTGGGTGAAGATGTGGTCATTTCTTTTCTACCGACATGTCATTTTTTAGCGGTGTAAGAGGGTTGATCAGCGGGAACAGGATAAACCCCGGGGTGGTGAGCGAGGACAACGCCCGGAAAAACACCTCCTCGATCGGGAGCATCCCCCTGTTTGAGTCCGTCTCCGTCAAGAATTATGGCGCGAGCGGGTGGATCGGGACCGCGAGGGAAATCTTGGCCGCGATTCGATCCTTTGGGGGCATCGTTGGCTTGGTGCGGTGCAACGCCGGGACTGGGGGCTTCTTAGGGGGCATCATAATCATGGACGGGGCAAAAGCCGGGGCCGGGAGCATCTTGATCATCGACTGTTGGGCCCCCATCGTTAATTTCTTGTTTGATTCAAGGCGGCCCCTTCATTTTTTCGGTGGCGTCCGCCGCGTTCGGGACTAAACGCTTAACCTTTTATTTAAAATAACGCACCCGAGCCAACAAACGGCGTATGGAGTGCGTCGGTTGCAGAGTAACCGGCGCCGAGCGCACGTGCGCCCGGTGCAAGGCGGCGTATTGCGGGGCCCAGTGTCAGCGGGAGGACTGGAAAGCGGGCCACAAGGCGACGTGCAACCACCCGACGTGTTATATTTGCCTCGACGATGAAGACCCGGAGTCAGTCTGTGCAATGGGGTGCGCTTGCACCCGGGGCGGCGCCGGGTACGCGCACGTGAGCTGCATGATTCGATTGGTGGACGAGCAGACCAAGCACAATGCTAACCCGCTCCGTTGGACGGAGTGTTTCGTGTGCAAACACCAGTACAATGGCGTGATGCTCAACTCCTTGGTTGAGGCGTACCACGCCAAAAACCCTGACGACTTGATTTCGGGCAAGGCGATCATCATGACGATGATCCACACGTCGCGGGAGCGCGAGGCGATGAAGCTGGCGAGCCATTATCGCGACATGTGCCTGACCAAAGGCGTTCAGAAGTCCGCCGACGCTTTCGAGCTGCTCAACATCGAGGCGTCCATCGCAACCAAAAAAGCCGAGTTCTACAAGGCGGCGGAGCCTCGACTTCAGGCGTTGTTGGAACGATCAAAAAGCAAATTTGTTGCCACGCGCATCAAGCTGTTGATCGCGCAAACGCGCTTGTACCTGGCAGCGGCGGACTTGACCACGATCGAGATGATCGATTCGGTGCTCACCAGCTTGGATAACACCACCGAGATGTACTGGGGGGTTCGAATGATGGGCGCCACCGCTCGGCTGCTCCACGGAAGCCGCGACATTGGGTTGAGAGAGATGGGGGAAATACTAAAGGGGGTTCGTCGCGTGTTTGGGGCAAACCACGCCATGTACAGAAGCGCGTCCCACAACTGGAAAATTTCGCAAAACGGTAGGGCGTTGCACGAGATGGCGCAAAAAAAGATATTTCCGTTTATAATTCGTATGTAACCTAAGCCCAATGGCAATATATTTTTGATAGAAAGATAAAAAGGCCATGCTCCCCGCCGTCAACGAAATCGTGAACGCCGTCCCCACGAGCCAGACCGAAATCGGAATCATGGTAAAGCTCCCGGACTACAACGACGCCGAGGCGATGATCTTGTTGTCTGAGTGCTCCCGCAAGCACATAAATCAGGCCAAGATCGTCAAGCTGATGAAAGCCCCTGTGCACCGCGCCCTCGTGTTGCGGGTGGATCCCGATCGGGGCTACATCGATCTGAGCCTCCGCCGCGTCACTGCCAGCGAAAATGAATAAATTACCACTCACCTTCGTTGATCTCCATCGACTTGAACCCCTTGGACTTTGGCGTTGCTTTTTTCTTCTTGGGCGCCGCCACCACCGCCGTCTTCTTCTTTTTTGGGGTCTTGACCGTTGGGGCCTCGCCCTCGTCCTCTTCTTCTTCTGACTGGGCGGCGGGCGTCTTCTTTTTGCGGTTCATCTTCTTGGTGCGAATTCGGTTCTCGCGAATTTGCTTGCACTCGGCCGGGGTGGGCTTTGGCTCGGTCTCGATGTACTCTTCAAATACTGACGGCTCAACCTCAACCTCGAAATTGGGGTGTGTTGCATTGAGCTTTTCGACGGTGTCAATCGGCGAGTCGGGTCGCTTGAGCCCCCGCATGCTCTCGTTGCCCATTTTAAGAATCGCAGCCTGATCCGCCGCTGACGGGTCGGGGCGCGACAAGAATTCGGCGTTCTTGGCCTCACATTCGATCACAATTGGGTACGGGAGGAAAGGGGGCTCTCGCAACACCATGCTCTCGATCTCAGGGATGTCTGCGACCGCCCGAAACTTTTCGATCGAGATCGAACCTCCGAAGGCATCGATCGTCTGCCACGGCGGCGAAAACGGAATGCCCCGAGAATACCCAAAGATTTCGACCGCCATCTGGCTTTGCCACAGGATCCGCAGGTTGCAGTCGACCTCGCGCTGGTCGCGCAAATAACTCTTGGCGCACGGTGCGCCGCACGTCACCCCAAACACCGTGTACGCTTTGGTCTCAGTGTCGTACCGCTTGACAATTGGAATGGGCTGGGTCTCAAAGGGAAGCCGACAGTACCAACAGTGGATCGGGGTGCTCGTGGGGTAGTTTTTGCGCAGATGCTTTCCGGCGAGCCCGTTTTTTTGCAGCTGTCTGAGAGGGATGTAAAGTCGCCGCACCGGCTCGCCCTTGTCCTGGATTAGCTGGTGGGTGCACGAGATCTCCTTGGGCTCAAACATCTCTCCCCCTCCCCCGGAACTCATTAATTGTCGGATGACGCACCCAGATTTAACGGATTAGTTAGAGGTTGGATTTAATTGATCCAATCCAGACAACCCCCGAGCGGCGTATGGATGGGGTGGCCTCTCCCGCTGGACGTGACGGTCCGGGTGATCGAGGAAGTGTTTCGCGACGGGTTTGACACGACGCTTCCAGAGATTCACTCTGTTGGATCCGTTTGCGTTTTATTTTCCGAGGCGATCGCACTATGCGTGGTGGACACTATGGTGATAACGGCTAGCACGTTCTGGGCGAAGCACCTGCGCTACCGCCCTCTCCGCGCCCGAAAACTGTACTTCAACGCGGGGTATTTTGGCAAGCAAGAAGAAGAGTGGGAACAAACTATGGTTTTGGGGGTCACGCTGACCTGTGATCACCTGATCGCTCAGATGAACATTTCGCCTTACAACGACTCGGCGATCAAATTTATGCAGCGCAACATTCTGGTGACCCGCAGCGTGCACATTTATACGCAGACGAGCAACACAACACGGTCCGTGTTGCGCGGTATGAGGGTGCAACCCGCTGTTCACGAGGTGGTTGTCGCCGGAAATTCAAGCTTCTTTGCGTGGCGCCCGACTAACAGCGTGGTCAGGGAGCTGACGGTGGTGTTCCCCAACGCCACCACCGTTGCGATCGGGGCGCTCCTGATGTTCGAAAAGAGCCGAGAAAGTCTGTTTATGACGATCGGGACGGTGCTCGTCGACCGCCCTGGGGTGCTCTGCGCGGCGCAGCTCGAGGAGGCGATTCGAAAGTGGCCGCGGCTTCAGCGGCTTGCCATCTCAGGCGGCTCGCTCACCTCGGTCCACCTGTTGCGGATCGCGGCGGCGTGCATAGGGTTGCTTGAGCTGTCCATCAGCCGCTGCCCCGAGATCGACGCGGCCGCGGTGACGGACGCCTTTGACGCCCGTCCTTCACTCCATTTCATGGACCTGTCGGGCGTTGGGATCACCACATCCGAGGGTGAGCTGCTTGTGGCCACCACCGGACGGAAGCTCTTTGTTGTGTAGCGAGTGCTCGAGCTCCATGATCCGTGAGTTCATTTGACGAATCTCGGTCATGAGTTCGTCGTGATGTTTCTCCTTGGTCGTCTTGCCCCCGACCCCCCACCACATCAAGCCAAATGTGCTCGACACTATTCTCACGGTCAGCTCGAGTATCTCACCCGCTATATACACCAACACCATGCTTTACTCTTGACCCTACCGCATTAAAAAAAATGATGGTATTTTTTTACTGAATTCCCACACCGCGGGTTACCTTGCGCAGCTTGTGGCGGGACAGCCTCTGGTTTTCACAGTCTTGGCAGCGCTTGACCTGTCGGTACAGCTCGTCACGCGGAAACGACTGCCCGGGAAACTTGGCCTCGAACTGGTCGGCGAGGTGGCCCTGCGCCGCCTTGGAGACACAGATCATCACCCATCCGGCGAACTGCACCTGCTTACCCGACCTGGTAAACACTTGGTCGACCGATTTAACGTCCGAAAACTTCTTTGGACCGTGCTCCCCATCCACCGCGTGCACCGCCGCCACAAAAGGGTTGTCCTCCTCCTGGAACACACACACCTGGTTCGAGCAGCGGCTCAACGCGTCATGTCCGAAAAACTTGGCGGCGGCCGTGTGCACCGTCACCTTCCAGTTGGTTGGCTCGCCCTCGGTGATGGTCTTGTGTTGGACCGCCACCTCCCTCCCAAGCAGCGGGACGGTCGATGTGTACGTGGCGACAGAGAAAGGATGTTCGGCGGAAATTGGTGGGACCCCGACCGAAAAGGCGGCTTTGTGTCGGCCCGGGTTGACCAGCGGCTTTCGTTCCCGATTGCTCATTTTTTGAAAGGAAAGGGACATCAAAATTTTGATGACACGGTGTCAAGTACACACGAATGGGGGATCCGATCGACCCGGTCGAGTTGGCCGCCAGCGTCATGATTCCCAGTACCGACATCGGTTCGGGCAAGTTTGCGGCCAACCTCGACATTGCGTCGATCAAGTCGGGCGGGTCAGAGCTGATGAAGTCCCCGGCGGGCCAGGTGGTTGGGGTGTTTTTGGCCATCGCCGTGGTGTTGACGCTGGTCCGCCCCGGGTTTGTCAAGAAGAGACGGCGGCCCGGGCAGGGCGAAAACGAGGACACCCCGACGTCGTACTCATCGATCGCGCTGTACGCTATCCTCTTCACGCTTCCGCTCGGGCTATACATGGTGGCCCCCGACTTTGTGTCCAGCTCGATTAAATACGTTCGGGAGGCGGTCAAGTCGGCCAGCAATAAAACGGCCGCGGCCACAGACACTTAAGAAATGGCGGACGTGGACGACATTGCCATTCAAAGATGGAGCAACGCAGTCGGGCATGCGTTGTTGAAAACCGTCACATTGTCCATTGGTGGCGGTGGCCCCGACTACTGGAGGTGCCTCAATTGTTCTAAGCGTCACGACATCAACAACAAACCCCACACGTGTGGGGCCGAATACCAGTGGTTCAGGGAGGACCTGGTCAAGGAGATTTACGAAAGACATATGCGGATGTTTCCGGGGTTTGGTGACCAGCCATGGGCCGCGGTTCGGGGCACTGATTGCCTTTGCCCTAGGTGCGAAAGCTGGCAGCCCGAAGAAATGGATGATTGCCCCATGACTGTCGACGAGTGCATCTCCAACAACTTTGACGTGTACGAGACAAAAGTGTGCACCCACACCAATTTTGAACGCCAAAGGAACGAGGGGCACGTGATTGATACATTGTCATCGAACTACCTGGCCGCGTGGAATGAGCTCGTACAAAAAGAAAACACACATGGTGAATTACCATGAAAAGAGAGTTGAGTGACCCCATTCACAACGCAGACCATGTGCGCAAACGGCTCCGCAAAACTTCAATCTAAAAAGAGTTAGTATATTTTGGGGGGGTCAGCTCATAGCTAGCTAGCTGTTGGGTGATGTCGGATCTAAAAAACAATAAAACAATTACATTTAAAAATTGGAGCTCATGTCAACTGTCCAAGTCACCAAAGATCAGGGTTGGACGGAGGTCGCTCTACACACTCATTGGTGCTCGATTGCCTTTCAGTTTCAGGAGAGAGAGACGCCGATGTGCACAATTTTTGTCCAGGGCGGGCCACAGTGCATGGGTACCTTTGAGTTTGGGCCGTATCCCTTTGTGCGATCCGGAAGCAGCCCGCTCAAGGTCATTATTTCCGACGAACACGGCGAAATCACGGACAAGAACGACGAGCTTGCAAACGCGCTCCTGGAAGCGGGGTGGACGGGCTAACACACTGGCCATAACGCGAGTCGGGGGTCCCGCAAGCGCGAGATCTTTTCCGTCCAAGTGATGGTCCGACACGATCTGAACTTTCATCGAGATTTGAGGGTAGGGTTTGTAAAAAAAGGAAAGCCATAAAACAGGGGGCACACGAAGCCCATGATCAACAAAATCGAGGCGACGCTAAGGAACTTGGGCACATGTACATTCAAAACGCCCAACCAGACTATGCTAACTCCTTGTGAGCCGATCCAAAGAAAACATGACATTGTCAATCGGATGGTTCTCACATCAAGTTTCTCGATGCGGTCAACTCTCTTGACAGGAACCACAGATACGCTTGGATTAGTAAATGATTTATTCAGGGTCGTCGTACGTGGGCGAGTAGCTGGGCAAAGTGGGCGCATAGCTGGGTGAATCGGGCGCGTAGCTGGGCATAGTGGGTGAGTAGCCGGGCGAATCGGGCGAAGTGGGTGAGTAGCCAGACGTGTTGGCAAGCGGGGGCGAGTCAGGGCCGTCGGTTGGGGAGGGCGGTCGGAAGGGCGAGTCAGGGTCGTCGGTTGGGGAGGGCGGTCGGAAGGGCGTGTCGCCGCGGGCCTCGGAAAGCCTGGCACGGAGGTCCACCACCATCGCTCCGAGCCGTTCGATCTCGCTGTCGCGGGCCACCTCTCCGTCTTCCATGTCACTGATGTCAAACAGCGCGCTCCGTCCCGTGTTGACCGTCCGCCACATCCGGATGCACAGTGGGTTCTTCTTGCACTGCGCAATGTGCGCCATCAGTTTGCCCTGCTCAACTCCCGGGCACATCTTGGCGACTGATCGCGGGCACATCAACTCGTGGTCCTGAAGCTCCTCACAGGCCTCCTTTTTGGCGCGGTCCTGGTCGCGGAGCCCCGTCTTTTTGTCGAGGTGCACTGGAACCACCACCTCAAATTTGCACCCGACGTGCTTGCACTGAAGCCTCATGAATTCGGGATCTTGCATGAACCGGGACACGGGCTCATGCACCGTCTGAAACACCTTTTTGCAGCTTGGGCACAGGCACGCCTTCGCCGACGAGTCCGAAGCAAGGTCGTCGGTGCCCACGCTGTACCGGAGCGGTGTCGTCATCCGGGTGTGGCACGTGATGCATATCGGAATTGCGCACCCGACACACTTGCGCTCGCACAACTTGTCCTCCTGGCACACGATACACGTCCGCGAGTGCGCCTTGATGCAAGCTTCGTCAGCCGCCACCTTGATCCGGATTGTTGCCACGAAATCGGCCTGTCGCTTGCCCTCGGCCATCCCTTTGTCCCAGATCAAGGCCTGGGCCGTCGTCATCTTGCGGCCATTGACGAGACGGGGTCGCTTGGGGCTCCTCCCCGCTTCAGCCTCCGCCATCCTGATCGGACGGCGGTTGTGGTGGGTTAATGCGGGGTAGTGGGGAGGGGTGGATTAATGCGGGGGAGGGTTAACAGGCCAAGGAGAACCTTGGCATAGTCATACCCACCAACGATGCTTAGCAACCCTAAGGTTGGGCATGCTCTTGTCAAGCTCGACCAAGATGCGTCCCCGACCAAGCTGTTTGCCAATACCGAAATGTTTATGGAACACACAAAGAAGGTCGAGCACGTTCCAGTGACCGGGAGCGACGTGGGTGATGGCAGCCCCACCGTCGATCTCGGGTTTGTCGACGCCGCTGTGCTGGCCTACAACCGCCACCACGGGCTGGTGTGGCGGCCCGATGACGTGTGGCAGGCCATCGTGACCCAGCTGTCGTTCTACATTCAGAAAAACGCCGAAGCGCTTCGGGCCAGGTTCGTTGATCACGATGGGCAAAAGGAGCTGGTGGTCTACTCGTACGGGACGCTGTTCACCGCGCCGTGGGACGCCATCGCGAAGCTGTTCCTGAAAGAAATTAAAAAACACATGAAAGATCCGTCCGTCACAGCGTGGATCACCCCGGACTTTACCACCACCACCGACACGGACCGGGTGGCGGCGTCGATCGCGGCGATGGCCACCTTTCAGGCGTACTTCAGCTTCACGTGCCATATTATGTGCGGGCTTCCGTCGATCGAATTGCTTGGGACGGAGGAGGATTGGCTTAAGTTGGCCGAGAGGGTCAAACGGATCCCCGAATTCGACGCGGGCGACGGACACCTCAAGGAGTGGGCCGAGATGCTCGGTCCGGTTATCGACGAAATCGTAGCGACCAAGCAGGGCAAGTCCAACATGGACTGGTGGCAGCGCATTGCCAACTACGAGGGCGGCGGATCGGGTCCGACATACATTTCCGGCTGGATCACCGTGTTTGCGGCGTTCAGCTGCACCGGCAAATGGCAAGGCCACCAACGCGAGATCGAAGATTGGGACGCCACGGTCACTTCGGACTGGCCTATTATTGACACGGAAGATGTTCCCAATGGCGTGCTCGTGGTTCCGGTGAAGATCGATGACAACGGGATCGCGCTCTACAACGGCTTGCTTGCGGCTGGGCAGGTCGCCTCGAGATTGGTGGGCGACGGAACCAAGCTGGCGCCGCGCACTGACTGGGCCCTATACGTTCCCAAAGAAGAGCTTTCACAGTAGTAAATTTACTCAATGTGCATGAGCTCTAGTATAATGAACCAGAGCTCGGCGGGCAGGCGGGGCAAAAGGAAAGATCCCAGACTTAAATTCGTGCGATGCTCAACTAACATGATCGTGCGCGCGCGCTCCTGGATGTCGTCTTCGAAAAAACGGTGGCCCCCAGGAGTCCACCACGACCTCAAGCCACTAAAGTCCGGGAGGGACTTGATGTACTCGTTGGTAAGAAGGTGTCGCCCTGACATGAATGGGGTGCTCTCGTGCAGCTTGTGGTGGAAAAACGGTGCGTGTGGAACCCCGCCATCCCGCTGGACCTCCATCACGTGACCGCGGTCGCGAACCCTCGGTCGACAGCCCTCAGCCACTCGCATGCCCACGATCTCTGGGTCGCCCGACGCCACCGCCCGGAACCACTTCGACCAGCCTACAGTGTTCTCGACGTCGTCTATCTTGGGGTTTGGATCGCATGGTGGAATCTCATCTGCGTTGAAGTACACCCATGTGTCGAGCGGCTCCCTCTTGACGCCGCCGCCGCCCCCTCTACTGCAAAGTAACGTGGCGGCGCAGCGGGTCGAGATTTTGATCTCCCTCTGATAGAGCTCGACCATCCGCTGGGCGACGCCCTCATTCTGGCTGTCAATGGCGATCTCGATGGGCGTGTCTTTGTTGAAGTCAGGGGTGTTGATCAGGTCCAGAACGAAAACACCGCTCTCAATATCGACAGGCGAAAAGCAATCGACGTTCTGCCTGTCGGCAAGGTAGTGGTTGACGTTCCGCCCGTCGGCCGCCTGCGCCCGCAGGTTCAGTCCCGAAAAGGTCTTGGTTACCCGAGCAAGGTGCTCGGGTGACGAAAACACAAATGGTGCGGCCAGCCACCATATGGGAAATTCAACCCCCTTGCTGTTGATCTCCGTCTTGTTTAGGTCGATGCCCTCGGCCCACGTGACTAGTTGGGCAGAGTGCACGTCCCCACTGGCCGCGAGCGTCACCAAACACGCCGGGTGAAACCACGGGCCAGCCCCAAACCCGTACAGGTACGTCGCCGCCGCGCGCACGACCCGCGTGTCCAATCTGAACAGCTGCGCTGCCACCTCTTCGTTGACCAGGCGGAAGTGGATTACCAACAGCGTCATCACCGTCGATTTGCATTTGGTCAGGGCCAACGCCAACGACCAATGATTGACCACACACTTGTTGAGCGCCGCTAACACTTCCGCATACGCAGTTGACATTGGCCCCTCACGATCGGCCTCGAAGCACTTGTACATCGCTGGCCAATCCGGCATCGTGTCCCGGTTGTGGCCCCCTCTCCGCCCACGCCAACTAAAATGGATCGGATTTCAGAGGGCTGAGTCATCGTTCCCGATTTGGAACTTGATGTGTCATCGTTCCCGATTTGGAACTTGATGTGTCATCGTTCCCGATTTGGAACTTGATGTGTCATCGGGTCAAGTCATGACAATTAATGTTGTTTTAAGTGCGGGTGGTTGGTGCCAGACTCCGTGATAGACGTGGCCATGAAGATGATCAACCTGAAGCACCCTGCCCCAGGTGGTGTCGTGCACACCATCGTCATCTCACCACACGACCACACCGCCAAGCTGGTCCATGATCCAACTCTGGGTGTCAGGCTGGTCCACGACAGTCGGGACTTTGGGCCATACTTTTCGCTCCAGCTTGACGGTGCGCAAGAGCCCGAGAAGGGGTCGGCCGCTTGGCACATGTTCTGCGGGCTGCGGGTGTTCGCGGCCCTGATTCTGACGCGCAAGCACGTTTGGGAACTGGTCGGTAGCGGCGGCGAGTTTCTCGCCGTCCAGCGCGATTCCGACAGCTCCAGGCTCTTCAACTTGTTGGTGGCGGCTCGGGCCCCCCTTTCGGAGGCTCTGTACCCTTCGCCGAACCCGTTTGATCTCGAGGGGGTTTTGGACGAAGCGGAGCGGCTCGAGACTAAGGCTCGCGTCTATGGTGTGGTCAAGCCAAGCGACGCCGCCTGTGAGGCCCGTCGCATCGCCGACTACGCCTGGGATTACGCCGCGTTCAACGAGGAGCTTGAGTCACAGAAATGGCGGTACCTGGCCCCAGGGACAATGATGAATCACGCGCGGGCAGGGAAGCGGCGCGCGATTGTTGGTTCCCGCAACATCAAGGCGACCAAGCCAGGTCGAGCTTGATAAAGCGGGGCCAAGCCACTCTTGTTCTATCGCAGTATCTGTGTCCATACATAAAAGATAATCTTCTTAATGGCGCGGACGTTGAGGCGTTTGAATCTAGCACAACAGAGCATGCATCTACGCCAAGCGCAAGCCCGGTGTTTAGTTTTAGTAATAGTTGTGGCGGCAATCATGAACGATGACCCAATAATTACCGCAATTCCAACAAAATGAGTACCCACACTGGGAGCACGTCATGTGCGCGCATCCCATAACCCTATAAATGGCTATCCCACACGTCGGGCAGGGCTTTTCCCCTCGGCTGAGCTCTGGCTTCTTCCACGCTGCGACAGAGAGCCGCCACTTGGCCAGCGCGTCGTCCTCGCAGGGCATGAGATCGACGGTGCGCTTGGGCGCGTCGCAGCACGCCCACGTCTGCTTGGCCGGGGTAGATTCGACCCACAGAGTGGCGCACACAGCGCACGTGTACTTATAGCAGCCTTTGTTCTCGTGGCGTTGCATCCAGATGGCTGGGTTGTCACATATCGAACAATGGCGACCCCTGAGCCCCGTGCTTAACGATTGAACGTTGCGAATCAATCGACCAACAATGACTCGGAGATAGGCACATCCGTTGACGACATGCTCGAAACAGTAGACAACTCGGGTCTTCGTAGTCACAATCACCCAAATAAGAAAAGATAAAACAATGTGCGCCGTCATTATGGTCATTATGAAGGTGGATCCCACAACAGCGAGAGCCGAGATGACCATCAGGATCTGCTCGTAAAAGGTCTTCACGAAAACCATGATGGTGTAAGTCAGCGCGGCCGACTTACACATGTTGACCACATTTGTCACGGTCATATTCAGGGCCCCCCGCCGAGCCCGCATTTCTTCCTGGCGCTTTCGCTGCTTTCGCTGCTTTCGCTGCTTTCGCCACCCCCGGTTGCCCCAGGCCATCGCACTCAATATATATATATATGTGGTTCTGGGGGATTAACAAAGAAACAAGAACCAAATAGATTCACATGACTCAGCTCATGTCGACGTGGTCAAAAGCGTTTAATCGATGGGTAAACGACGTTGTCAACGAAAACTTCAAAGGGGGGCAAAGGTGTTTGGTCAGGCAAGCTCATTGATATTCCCACAAATTATCTAAAAGCGAGCTAGCATCTGTTCTCCATCTTCCACCCGACAGCGTAACCCGTGGCGTCGCGCTGTATCGCCCCACCCTTGAACGTGGTGACCGGGCCAAGCCCCTCAAGGCAAGCCCTTTCCCCCAGAAACGAGTGCTCAATCACGTTGCCCTTGAGCCCATGACCGAGCGTCGCGATCTCGTGCCCCCCGACCACCATCGTCGGGCACTTGCACCCCTCCTCCAGCGCATACGAGTAAATGGCCTCAACCCCGTAATGGTGCTCGCGCTTCCCGATCTCGTGCGGCCGCTTCCACACGCCGCCGATTCGGATTGGGTGTGTTGGTGTGATGCACAGCCCCTGCGACATGGTAACAAATTCGCTGTCGGGCGCTAAGCCCTTGGTGATAACAACGTGCGTCACCGTGGCCTGCCCCCCATTCCCGGTGCGCACCTTGGTCCCCGGCGTGACCTCGGGAGCGTGCACCACTCGGTCGTTCCCAAGTACCACGAGCGACGTGTTGGTTACGCACGGGTTGCTCGTGGCGTTGATCCGCTGGCTGCTCCCAATGGCCTGTGACCCCGGCCGCACCGCCTGGACCCTGGCGTCAGGTGCGGGGGGCGTGAGCCGGTTGAAGATGCGCTCGCACCGGTCGTACTCTTCGGCGGCGGCGGCGTCAACAAAGATATACATCCCGCGATCCTTGAAGTTGCCTCGGCGACGAAGCTGGTACGCCCGAATTAGCGCGTTGAGGTACGGCCACCCCCCACTTCTCGGCGTACTCGGGCTGAAACGCCGGGTAGATTTGCGACTCGAGGTCGATTTCGAGACCCGGAATCAACGGTCCAATCGGGCCGAGGACGGCGCGCGCGATTCCTGGGTCGGGTCGCCTAGCCCGCACCAGCGTCTCGAGTTCATTGACAAACCGCTGGCACGCCCGGCACCACTCTGGGTTGAGCTCCACCGGCGGTGTGTTGATCGCAACCATCAGGTTGGTAAACACGGTGCCCACAAACCCAACGTCAGGGATAAAATTGAAGACGCCGCCGCCCATGTCAGCGAGCTCAATCAGCTTGAACGGGTCCACTCCCATCCCGCTTCCGTAGGAAGGGCCGGTCATCCCAAAAGCAATCGTGTGCAGCGTGGCCCGCAGCTCATCCGTGTCAAAGAGGGTCGTCATCTGCGAGTTTCCGACCGTCTCGGACCCGTCAGTGAGCAACACAATGTGCACGTCCGTGTCGTCCGCGGTGATACAACCATTGGCTTTGTCGAGCCCGTCCCTAATGTTGGTCGCACCATCTACTTGTACGGCCGCCAGCGTTCTCTTGACCCAGTCGCCAGTCGTTCCCGACACGCGCGCGCGGTTGATCAAGACGCGGGCGGACGAGCCGTACACGATTAGTGAGATGTTATCGTTGGGCATCAATGTCCGCGCGACAAACTCGCCCCCAAAGAAGACGAGTTGTGCCCGCGTGTTGGCAAATTCGGTGCCCGCCATCGCAACGTTCTGACCCATCGACGTGGAAATGTCGAGCACCAGAATCAAGTGCTTGCCCCCCTCCGCGACTCTTATATGAACCACTTTATCGAGGCCGATCCTGCGGCCCGACCGATCGCTGCATGCGCTGCCCGCGCTCCGGGGGTCACTTGGCCCCCAGAGCGGTAATCTACTATTATCGCCTTGACCGCCAAATTTGGAATCATGACGCCGTTGAATCGCACGTTGGTGGCCGGGAGGAGGTCGTGACCCGCGTCGATCCACTCTAGGAGCGCAACCCGCTCGTACGTGATGCCATCGTTGGCAATCACCGGGTCATCAAACAGCTCGAGCGTGATTGGGCACACTAGGTTGGGGGGGAGGGAGTCGGTCATAGCTCGTTGATTCTGGCGCGGCTCACCCCCAGTTAACATCCATCTCAAATCGGATGACTCATTAAATTAACACAATGATTGTCGGTCAGGCTTGGCAAAGGAAACCACAACCCCAACAAAACCATGGCCGATGATAGGACTATTGCGGCGATAAAGCTGAGCGAGATTGTGTGGCCGCTTATTCGCCGCATCTACAAGGCCCCGATCAACCCGGATTCAGTCGTTCTGGACACTCGTGGGAGGTACGTCGCTGGCCGCGATATGCGCAAGGGGGACACGGTGACACTGGTTCCAATCGACGGGGTCAACATTGCAGGGACCATTTTCTTTGTAGACGGCGATGCGAGCCACGAGAGGGTCGCCAAATCGACGCGGGTCCCAGTGCACTGCGGCCCGGTGAGTGAGTTTGTGGCGTTGGGCAAAGACGAGGTCGACGAGAGCGACTGCACGCTGGTGGGCCACCTGTTACCCCATGGTGGGCGGCGGATCGACAAGTTTCGCAACGTTAGCGCCATCACGTTTGACACGATGCGCGAGCTGATCACGGGGTACTACAAGGAGGTGGCCAGGTGTTGCAACTGCGCCTACGTCCAGCGGAACGGTGTCATGACCGTCGTAGCGGTCCGCGACATCCCCAAGGGGCAGCGGCTGGTGGTGGCGCGCGGGGCGATACCCACTATTTTCGAGAACAAGTCGCGGGACGCCGAGACGGTGATGTTGCTTATGGTGCAGTCACTGAATGACGCGTTTATTGGCAAGCTCTGGGAGACCCCCGGCGTAGCCCCATTTTTAGATTGTGAATAAACAAACAAAACACGAGTGAGAACGGCGGTTAGAACGTGGCCTCGAAGCGCGCCTTGTGAGTAGAGGGCGCGCCATCCTTGCCCCACGACGCCATTTGGTAATCGCCCACACGGGCTTCGAAGAAGTTGGTGTGAACCTCGCCCAGCGAGATCGCTTTCATCCATGGAAACGGGTTAGTATCGTGGTAGATTTTGGGGTGGCCCAGCTCATCTAGGAGCCGGTCGGCCACGAATCGGATGTACTGCTTCATTTTCGTTGAGTTCATCCCGATCAGCTCGACCGGGAGCGACTTTTCGCAGTAGTCGCACTCGATCTCGACCGCCTCTTGGAAGATGATCTTAGCGTCCTCGTCCGACATCTTGGTGTTGCACAGCTTGTACATCATGCATCCAAAGTCGGTGTGCAGCCCTTCGTCTCGCGAGATCAGCTCGTTTGAGTGCGTCAGCCCGGGCATCAGTCCACGGTGCTTGAGCCAGTAGATGGCGCAAAATGACGCCGAAAAGAAAATGCCCTCGGCGATCGCAAACGCCAACACACGGTGCCCGATGGGCGCGGACGACTTGTTGTACCACTTGAGCATCCACCGGGCCTTGGCCGCAATCTCCGGGATCTCCTCTACCGCGTTGAGCAGCCGAAGCCGCTCGGTTTCGTCCGAGATGTACTGAAACAACAACTTCGAGTACATCTCAGAGTGCACCACCTCAATCATCGCTTGGAACGCGTAGAAGCTCTGGGCCTCGCTAATCGTGATCTGCTCCAGGAAGTTGTTCGACAGGTTTTTTGCGACGATCTTGTCCGACGCCGCGAAGAACGCGAGCACGTGCTTGATGAAATGGCGCTCATTGTCGGTCAGCCCCGTCCAGTCGGCCATGTCGCTGGCCAGCTCAACCTCATCCGCGATCCAATAACTCTTTACCGCCTTGACGTACATGGCGTAAAGGCTTGGAAAGCGAATGGGAAGAAAGGTGAGCTGATCGTGCTTCGGATCACAGATGTCAATCCCCATCTTCTTGACTTGACCGGACAGGACCCCAGAAATTTCTCGCTGGAGTGGTCGGCCCTTACGACAGGTTTTGCACAACAATAAACCCATCGCCGTCATGTCCACGGCTTAACGCGTGTCAAAAATTAATGCGGAATCTGATTCTGGTCCGATTCGCCCCCAAACCGCCCCCAACCGAGGGACCCATTGGTCATGGTGTGGATCCAAAGACAATCGTGACACCCACCCCCTTCTACACCTTTCGATAGATCGAGCCACCCTCGAAAAATTACTGCGAGACACTTCTGTTGTCACGTTAAACAATTTATTTTGTTAGCCTTGCTCTGGCTCAGACGCATACAGCCCGGCGATGAATCCCGAGATTTCGCCCCGGGTGCGATCAAGGTTCTCCGCGTAAACCCGAAGCTTTTCCCGCATTTTGTCGTCCCGAAGCAAAATCCAAGTCGCCTTGGACACGCCGCGCGGTGGGGGGTTGGTCTTGTTGTTCTGGGGTGGGTGGAGGTACGCCTCGACCATCATTTGACCCCGTCCACTCATCGTCGGGTATGGCGTTTTAACCAGCCACAATGAAATCGTGCCTAAGCGATGGGATCAATGGACCTCCACAGATCGCAAATCATGTTAAAATAATGCGACATGTCGATGTGTCCCTCGTGTTCTTTCCCCATGATTTCTTTGTACCATTTCTGTTCGTCATCGGGCTTCTTTGCCAGAGAGTAGCAGATGGGAGCAGCGGGGTCGTTTGATCCCGCCTTGAAAATAGGTGTGTGCATAACGAGCCTGAACGGGCTCCGTAGAAGGCCCACAATGTCATCATGGCTAAGCGTTGTCTGGATTCCCGGGAAGACCACCTCGGGTCGCGACAGCATTTCTGAGGTTATGAGGAGCTTTGTCGAGGGCTCGACGCCAAACATCTCGGCGATGGCCCTCGACACCTTGTTCTCCACGTCCTTTCCAAGCCCCCCGTCGTAGTGGGCATCCAATCCGCGCGTCTTGTTGTGGCGCCGCAGCTCGCTAATAACAAAGCTGTACAGGGTAACGTCCTCGCCGCCCAGGGTCCTCGCATCGCCGAGACGAACCTGTTTCAGGCGCTGGACAATCCCGTCGACCGCTTTGTTGCTCACCCCTTTGTAAAATCGGAACGCGTCGGAATCCTTCCATGTACCCGGAGGCAAAAACTCTGCGAAAACATGCTCATCGTCCTTGAGTTTCTGGAGCGTCTTGCCAAACGCATTCCAGCTGAAGATCGTCTTGTTTTCAGCCCCCTTAGTGAGCGTAACCAGAATGGGATAGTGGTCGCTGGCGATTTCCTCGCTCATCAGCGCCTTTCCGACAAGCTCAATGGACCCCTTGATCCCTTTGACATCATTTTCGTACAACACCGCGAAATCAATGTTCTTCTCGGCCACCTCAAACGCCTTGCCCAGCTGCATGTTGTCAGCGACGCCCCGGACTTTGGAGGTCGTGGGCTTTTCGGATTTGAGGACTATGGCCCTATCGCCGAGCGCCTTGCTGACCTTTGTTGCGTCGGTGTTGAAGTCGCCGATAAACAACACGGCCCTGTCTTTTCTGCCCTCGACGTAGTGGTCCATGATCTCCACGGCCTTGTCTGGGTCGATGCTACTGCCCAGGTGCACCGGGACCACCTCGACTAAACCTCCTTCAAAAAGACGCCAGTCGGGGTCGGTTGGCTGCCTCGTGATGTCCAGATCGCCGGTGTTGGTCACGTGGTGCACCCCAGCGCCTTCGAGGTGCGCTCCCTCGGGGGCAAACTTGAGGTCGGCTGGGACCTTTTGGACAAACTCTTTTTGAACCATTTTGACGGTGTCAGTGGTAAGCGCATTCATCCCGGGGTCAGCCAGCTCCTGTACGATTTCGCGATAAACGTACGCCACCGCTCGCATGTACACCGCAAGCGCGATCCCGCGAGCCAGCTTGCCCTCTTCTGGGTTAAGCCTGGCAACAGCGGCCTCAAACTCTGCTCTGTCCACCCGGGGACACTGCGCGACGGCGGGTGGGGGGCATGGAGAAGCAACAGAGGGCCCGGAGCATTCTGGACGCTCGGAGGGATCGGGGCACTTGGGGAACTTGAGCGAATTGCCCATGGGTTTTTTTTTTACTATTGCACGCCCGCTAATTATTTTTTGTGCTTGGTAATCATGTCAAGCAGCGAGCGGGTTTTGACCTTTGCGCACGTGCGCTTGGGAGGCGCCGCTGTCGCCGCTCCCCCGGCCCCAACCCGGATCTTTCGCTTGCGGTCCGCCCGCCGCTTTTCGTCACTGATCGAGAAAAACTTGGCCATGTGGTCCCCTTGCTCTTGCAACTCCATCTCGTGGATGTACACCGCAAACAGGTTCTTGACAATTTCCGCCGAGACAAACGGCTTGACAAACTTGACCACCGAGTCCTTGACCTTCTTCTCGAGGTACAGCTTGACGTCGATCTTCTTCATGTTCTTGGCGCTCGACCCCACCACCGTGGGGGTCTCGACTCGGTCCGACGCCAGCCGCTTGGTGGGGTCAATCACGTGCACGTACCAGACGGCGTCGCCCGGCCCAAAGGTGGCCCCGGTGCGTTCTTCGATAATCCGCGCCATCGTCATGTGCGCGGCGTTTTCCTTTTTCGAGTTGAGCTTCCCGATCCGCTGGCAGATCTTGAAGTCCTCAACGGGCAGCGACCGCGACAACATGGCCTCGCAGTGCTCCTCGAGCGCGATCAGAAACGCCTCGCCCACCGCCTGGCGCGACAGCTGGCGACACTGGATCACGATCTTGGTCATGAGCCACATCAGCTTGGTCAACACCGCGGGCTTGTCGCGGCGCTTGGTGGCCAAACCCTTGTAGTCGATTTCCCACTCGCCGCCAATCTTTTGCAACATGTAGCTCAGGTAAAACTTCTTGCCCAACAGCAAGTACGGCTTGCACACCTTTTCCACCTCGAGCACGTGGATGTTGCGGCCGCCGCCGAGCGCCTTCGTGGTGACGTGCGTGGCAAACTCGTTGACCCGCGCAAACGCCTTCTCGAGGTCGGGCTCGCAAAACTTGATCATCACGCTATCCGTGTCCCCGTAAATCACCTCGAACCCGGCCTCGCGGGCCTCTTTGGTGGTGATCATGAGCGCCCGCCGCCCCTGGGACGTCACCGCCTCGGCCACCGCGCAACACCACATCGCCATCACTCCGTAGAAACTGTTCATCGAAATCTTGATCGCCATCTGGCGGGCTTCGTGGAGCGCCTGGTTGCCCTTGTCTGTCTCCATCAGTTTTTTGTACACCTTGCGCATCTTTTTCATCGTTGACAGGAGCAGCGGGACCACCCCCTGTTCATAAGGCTCAATCGGGTTTTGCACAAAATAGTGCACGTTGGTCGGCGCGATCGCCGGGTCATCGCGGTGCTCCTCCTCCTCGTAAATCTCGATCGGCCGCACGTCAAGCCCGGGCAGGTCGGGCGGGTCGGCGTTGTCCCCACTGCGGCCGCACAGCGCCTTTTCGACCGCCGAGTCCCCGAGTCGCCCTGGAAGCCGGATTGTCGTTAGGCACATGTTGTCCTCCATCATCACCGACGGGTACAGGCTGGCGAAATCGCACACAAACACGTTCTTGTCCGAGTTGTACATCTGGCGTAGCTCTTTGGGCAGCCTCTTGATGATGGCGCTCACGTCTTCGTCGAGGTCGTTCAGGTTGATGTACGCGCCGGTGGGCTCATCAATGTCCTTGTCCGCCATCCCGTGCACCCCAACGGCGGGGTCAAGCACGCAGGCGCCCTTGTACTTGTTCTGTTCGTAGTACAGGTTGTTGAGAAACCGCCCCTGCTTCTTGGCAAGCGCGGCGTACTGCGCGTGCACCTTGACCGACTGCCCCGAGTTGATGACCTTGTCGAGCGACGTATGGGTCAGCGTGGCCATCGCGTTGAGGTACCCGTAAAAATCCTCGCTGATCAGCATCCGGTTCATCAGCTCGACGTCCTGGACGCAGTAGTGCCCGAGGTATTCAAGCTCCTCCTTGGTCCCGAAGTACCACCGCCGAAAGATCTCGGTGTGGTTCATCGGGAGCTTGTTGGTCCCGAGCAGCTTGTTCGACAGGTTGTCGAGCGAATACTCCTTGGCCTTGTACTTGGTTACTCCGTTCATTGACATCTGGATGAACACCCGGAGGTCGAGCCCAAACCGCCCGGTGACGCTGTGCGAGATCGACATCCCGCGGTCGCACGCCGCGACAAACGGCCATATCTTGGACCGGTTCCCGCGTTCACCCACCTCGATCTTGCCCCACACCTCGGTGATGATCCTCCCCATCCGCATAAACCGACACTGTTCGGCGAGTCGGTCGTTGCCAATCAGCGTGCGGACCCGAGCCAACACATACGGGATGTCAAATGTGTCGCCGTTGAACGCCACCCCGCCGTCGATGTCAAAAATCACCATTGCGTCACGGAGCGCCAAGAGCATCGACAGCTCGTTCTCGAAAAAGATGACCACGTACTCCATCTCCTCCTTGAGCTGCGTGTCCATGTACTTGCGGGGAACCTCGGTCTTAGCTTTGGCTAGCTTAACGTCCTCCTCGGTCTTGGCCAGCTGAAACAGGTACCGCTTCAGGAACGGCGCTGGCTCGGTCTGCGCCACGGTGAACCCGATCATCACCGTCTTGTGCGTCTTTATCGTCGGGTTGGGGAACTTGTCAATCTCCTTCTCAAGGTACTCTTGGATCTCCTCCTTGGACCCTGGAACCGCCTCAATGTCCCACAGCCCCGACCGCATCGGGGCCATGTCGTTTGAATCGGTTACGATCTCGAGCACCTGACCGACGCTCTTCAGGTTGATCTCATACGAAGTCGAGGCCACTCGGATCGCCGCTGGCGCGTTGGGGATTGTGACCCAGGTGCCTGGGCCAATGTCGGTGTCAACCGAGAACTTGAGATCGGCGGGAAACCGGTTCGTCATCTCGTGCAAATCGATTGGGACCCCGCCGTCTTGACGCGACTGCGCCCGAAACTGCTTGACCGCCTCGTAGTACGCGTCGTCGGTCACCGCCTTGATCTCCAGGAGCTTGTAGATCTTGGGTGCCCGCGGGTCATTCTTGCTGCTCTTCCACCCGAAGCTCCGCGGCTTCTTCAACACCTCGGCGCTGATGTCCGAGGTCGGGACCTTGCCCATCATCGAAAGCACCCGATCCATCAGCCGATCCGTGTCGCACCCTGGTGGGACCTCAACCAGGAAGCTCCGCGGGTGTTGGATCTTGCAACACACCGACTCGCCGTCAATGGTCCGTCCGGTCAGGAAGATGGCCGACAGCTTTCGGTGGGTCGAAAACGGCTGGATCGCCTTGAAGTAATCGGCGAGCGCTTTGTCGTCGGCGAGCCATGAGAAGTCGGTCGTGTCAAACCTGGGGACCCGTTGCCCGGGCTTGGCTTGGTGGGTGATGGCCCCGACATGAATGTCCTTGACCTGGAACCGCACCGACCCGTCGAGCGGAGGGGGTGTTGGCCGCTTGAACATCCGGCGATTACCACGACGCTTTTAACGTCGGCGTGACGCTTGAACAAATTGGCGCATTAACTTCATTAATGCGATGGCCGCTACATGGGACGAAGCTTTGTACCGTGCCAATGTGGCCCGCTGCCAGGCGCTGGTGGGCGAAGTTGAGCGTCTCCGCCAAGAGATTGACGGGCTCGAAATGTCCCGCGTTCTTCCACCAGAGGATCCGCGCAAAGGGATTGACAGCCTTCCCGACGAGCTCTTGATGCTCTTGTTCACCAACCACCTGAACGATCAGTTTCAGCTCGAGGGCGTGTGTGTGCGGTGGCGATACATCATGGAGGCCACTGAGGCGATGCGATTCAAAGCCCGGTGGAGCATCCCGCGCCGGTGCCCTCAGTACCAAAGGCTTGGTGCATCAAATCTTCCGGGCGGGTTTCGGATTGAACAGGCGCCAATGTGGGCCGGAGGAAGCGCCCTTCCCCGGAAAAGCATCTCGGGGGACATGACGTTTCGCGTTCAAGGACTGCGCGTCCAAGCATGCGTGTGCCAGACTCATGCGACGATTATGGTCTTCGAGAACCAGACCTGCCTGTGGGCACGAACGTTTTCCGCAGAAAAACGGATTTCGGTGAACGTCGACGAAGGGGGGGGACACATACTGGTACGTTCCCCGGATATGTTGATAATTGTGAATGTTCGCAGTGGTTTGAATGTCAACTGTGCATGGTTGCCCTACCTCACAGCGGTTTACGACGGGCTGATCTACCGCGCTGAAGGCCATGTTGTCATCATGGACAGTGGCCCCTACAAGTACACCAAGACGTACGGCCCGCTGCCAGAGAGATCGGGGCGCATCATGGCTATTGTGGTAGTCAAAAACTATATCTGGGTCATTGGTCGCTTTGGTGTCACCATGTACGATCGACACACGTGCAACCTCATACAATATTTAACATACCAGAGCTATGGTATGGTGGTGTTGGCGGCCTATCACCGGGGAAAACTCTACATCTCCAAGCCTGACGGGGTTTTGCACATTTATTGAATACAACATGCGTCTGTATCGTCGTTGTTTCCGGGGGTGGGCCCGGTCCAAAACATGTTTGTCGCCTTGGTGTGGAGGGCGGCGTACTGCTTAAAGAACTCGTCCCGGCCATCGGCCAACTCGTAGTACATCTTGGCGTAGTCGTTGTCAGCGGGCAGCGAGGTGAGGGTAGGGTGGATAGAGTATTTCCCGAAAAAGAGCCCAAGTACTTTGTCGGCCACCTCTTCCTCGGAATCGCAAACAGTATACATCGAGTCGACATAACGGAGGCGCATGCGAACGTCACGATTCTCGGGCAGTTCGTGAGCCAGCCAGTCGTGCATCTCAACGTAGTCGTCGAGAAACTTGGTGCGCATCATTTTTTTTTTATTCAATGCATCGATACCTCAAAAAAAATGCCCGCGTACAAGCCCTCGATTACGCACCCTCGCACGCTGTGCAACTACGGGGTACGCACTACAAATGTCTCTACTGTCGACCCTGTCGTTGCAACGGCTAGATCGCGCACTGGGGCGGGTGTTTAGGGTGCAACCCAAGTGCATTGATCATATGTCTACTTTGCCATTCAAAAGGATGATCTCATTTATTTTAAAACGAAAGGTGTTAAGGTATGCGATTGCAAATATAGAAGTTTTGCATGCATCTACGAAAAAAAGAAAGGTGTGCGTGGGGGGGGGAGACGAGTGCACAATGGCGCTAGCGTTCGTGGCGCTATTCGCGCTCCGGATAGGGTACTCCGAGATTTGGCGCCATTGGCGTCAATGTTTCAAGATAATCCAAGCGGACGTACTGTTGCGAAGGCTTGAGGTTGACGCGCCACACCGGATCAGGGAGCGTCGGGGGCGTCACGAGCTTGACCCGCGCGCCGATGACAGCGACGGCGTTGTCGTCCGGGATCGTGCCCACCGTCCGAAGGTCCGTGACCTCACCGGTGATCTTGTTGTACTTAACGTTTGGGGTGAGCATCATGTCCATCGTGCAATCCTCCTCCTCGCCATCCTTCCCAATCCGCAGGTAGACGATCGTCACCTTGAGGTTAACCGCAACCGTCTTGGGCCCGGTCCCGGGGATGGGGATGGGGCTGCTCACGCGACGGGGCTGAAGATCGGCGCTGCTCCGCCCACTTGTGCTGCTCCCGCCGCTGGAGAATCGTGTGGGACTTGCGCGTTCGCCTTGCATGTCGTCTCGCCCACTCGAGGTGAACCGTCGGGACCACATAGTCGTTGCAGGGGTTGTGAGCTCCGATCCGCTTCGCCCGTTTTGGAATGCAAACTATGTTTGATGAGTCATCATGGGTTAACGCTGAGTCATTAACGCCAAATACGGGCGAGTCATCGTTAACCGACATTTTTGGCCGGGCGACGCGGGTCGGGCTCAGACCCTCTTGCATGGCCGACAAGGAAGGGGTGATTGTGGTGAGCGATGACGAGGATCCGTCCGAAAAGAAGACGTCTGTTCCAACGCCGCAGGGGTCAATGGAAATCGAAGGGGTGAACGCGTTGAAGTATGTTACAAAGAGCGACCCCGACAACCAGATTGTAAACGTGTTGTATTTGATTCTCTGTGGAATCATGACCACCCTGAATGTGGTCATGCCGGTCACGCCGTGGGCCAGCTGGGTGTGCGACACGTTGGGGCCAGACACGATCATCTATTACAGAGGAGTGTCGCGGGCGGTGGGAACCATGGTCGGCGACGCGCGCCTGAACTACGATTTTGCTCTGATCGACTGCCTCCACAAGATGATGCTCGCGTCTAACGCGACTTCGTACTACAAGGCGCAGTTGTTCTGGCTTCTGCGCCAGCATTGCGGTGACTCAATCAGTTTCAAGCTGGTCCGAAGAGGAAGGCAGCTGACAGAGTGCCACGCCACGATCTTTTGACCAGTCGCACGCGATCGCCCCAACGGCGTTGTTCCCTACGCGCGTCAACTCAAACGGCCTGCCACAACCGATGATTAAATTTTGTCGAATCAACGTGTCGCAAAAGTCTTTGGTGGCGTGTGGGGGGATCTGGACCCCGTTGTGCTTGTACCAACCATGACGGAAGATATTGCATTGTACATCCTTAGGCTCGATCTCGAGCGCGCCGCCGCAGCTAGGGCAGTCAACCAGGTACACCCCCCACATCAACACGGCCTCTGACACGCGCGGGATCATACATCTAGGAGAGCAGTGTTTCATCTTTATTTTATAAGACTTAGCTATTTTTTCCCGCAAAACACGTGCCTAAAAAGGGCGGCGGTCGCGGGGCTTAGCTTGTCAAAGTGGTCCATTACGCCGTCGGCCCTCGCCGACACGACGTGACCCGGCTTGTCAATCGGGATGGGCATCTGCATCATTGATTGGTTGCTGAGGAGAGAGGCCACAATGTTGCTCTCGGCCAGATCCATAAACAGAAACCTGTTCATGGTGGTGTCAAGGACAAAAATCCCACAGGCGGCGTGGTCACGGTGCGCGGCGATGATGTCCCGCTCATCATCGTTGAGCGCGCGGGTCGGCTTGTCGCCGTTCATCAGGATCCCAAACTTAACCTTCATGTCGCCACCTTCCACGACGATCCGCAGCTCAAGCAACAGCTTGTCGGGGGGCTGGATCATTTGCATGATGCGGTGGGTCACCACAATCCCGCGGGCCGCCATGAGCACCGCCAATATCCGTATCGACGAAACGCTCTGCGAGCCCTGCTTGCCCCTATCGACCACCTGGATATCGCCCCGCTTCTTCAGCTCGGCCTCGACCTCATAGACTGGCTCGCCCTTGGGAAACACCACGGTCGCTCCTGCGAACCCGCCCCCGCTGGTGCAGTAGATGGAGGCAACTCCAAGGTTGGTCGGAATCAGGTAGACGCGACCCGAGCGCATCTGATCGGTAATCAGATCGGCGCGCACGGCCCCGGGCCGCAACTTCCCGTCCTCATGCTTGACCGACATGATCACGGCCAGGCCTGTCACCGTGGTGAACTCTAAAACCGCGTCTTGGACCTCGCCCGCGGCCACACCGTCGGGCAGGTCGTGCCCGACCAGATCTAACGGGTCGTTGTTGTCCTCCTTGCCCCCGGGAACAAAGTAGCCAGCTACCGACGTCCGCGAGTCCCCTATCACAAATTCCCTCTGCGCCATCCTGCTACACGTGCAGTTCTGGCAGACCCCACAGGTTAACAAACGGATGATTCATCCAAGCGCTTAATGGATGAGTCATCCATTAAGCGCAGCGCCCACGAGTCAAAATTTACAAAGATAGCAAGCGTGTTAACTTTTAACGGAGGGGGGTCACATTCACCGTCCCGTATGCCCAAGATCAAACGACAGCGGCCACGGCCGCGGCCGCGGCGGTCCGGGGATGAGCTGAGCCGGCTGAAAAAGGCGGTCGTCAGGCAGGACATTGTCGCGTCGACTACCCCTTTTACCAGCGAGGAATGCTCCCGCCGGTGGGACCTCGATTCGTCCAAGAAGAGATTGTGGTCACCCGCCGAGGACCGCGTGCTTGTTGATGCGGTTCAACTCTTTGGGATCCATGTGGGCTGGTCGGCCATCTCTGACCTAGTCCCAGGGCGGACCCCCAAACGATGTCGCGAGCGGTGGGTCAACCATCTTACCCCGGGGATTCGTCGAGATCAGTGGTCCTCCGAGGAAGACCAGATCCTGGTCGACGCGCAGCGCAAGCTTGGAAACACGTGGACCACGATCACCGAGCTGCTCCCGGGCAGAACGGCCAACAACATCAAAAACCGATGGTATAGCCACTTCTACCCGAAAGAAAAGACTGCATGTTCGTCGACGCCCCCGCCCGTTTTCCCCAAGAAGCCACCGCCCGTCCCACCAAAAAAGCCGCCGTCCTTTCCTCGCAAGAAGCCTGAACTTCATCCTCCGGCTGTACTTCTCGAGGAGCCCCGTCCATCCACCCCACCCGTTTCCCGCAAGAAGCCTGCATTTCCTCCTCTAGCTGTACTTCTCGAGGAGCCTCATCCATCGACCCCACCCGTTTCCCAAAAGAAGCCTGAACTTCCTCCTACGGCTGTACTTTTCGAAGAGCCCTTACCACGGAGGGTCTGTGACGACTTTCTGGACTCGTGTCTTGATTTTTCTTCCTTTCCCAAGTTCCGCTTTTAACCAATTAATAATCATACGTGGTCTCATACTCGCTCGCCCATAATGGACAATGAGACCGTTGACGACCCTGGCAACAAAGGCCAGGGCGGGTTGGGGCTCACCGACATAGTCTTTTTGATCCTTGGAGCGGTGGCGGCTATGTCGGCTTTTGCGTCGATGATGTCCATCACGTACAACAAGAACAATATTCGGGTGATCCCGCAGGAGCGCGACGAGGTTTTTATTGTTTCTCCTTAGCCTTTTGTTCGCCGATGTGGCGTGCGAGCTCCCTGCGCACGTCGCTGCGAAACTTGTCTGGGTCGTCGACCAGTACATCGATGGCTTTTTCAAACGACTGATCGATTGAGTAATCGCCCCGGTTGAGCCCGGTAAGCATCCGGAGGCAGGATGCCATCCGCTTGGCGTCGTACCCATACCTGGACGCCAGCCTCGAGAAGACAGTGGGGCGCCAGCTGGAGAGCTCGAGCATCGCGCTGGTGCAATGCGGACTGTCGATCAACAGCCCACGGAGCCGGAGGTCGTAGTCCTCGTTCGACTCCTTGCGCTTCTGGGGGTGCTCGGCGAACAAGAGTGGCATCACGCACCGGATTTCGGTTGCGACCCCGAAGATGTCAACGTTGCGCGCGGGCTCGATGTCCTTGGGCTTTTCCGTCGAGAACGGAAAGTCACCCATCTCGTCAGGGGCCGGGGCCGCAGCCATCCTTCTTTGGTGGGGGGGGACCCCAGTAATTATCGCGTCGGCGATGGTAGCGCTTGTGGTACGAGCGACGACGGTCGATCCGGAGGTACAGCTCGACCGACTCCTCAGCGTCGCTTTCCGGAGTGTGCTTGAGCCGCGGCCCGGTTTTGGTGACGCAGTCCTGCGGGGTTATCGCGGCCAAAGCGTTGAATTTGGTGGCAACCGACCACTGCGCGACGTCGATCACCGACCCCACCCGCAGGTACTCACCGGTAGTCCTAAGATAATCGATAGGCATCAGTCCGGCCATCCCTAACAGGTGATTGATCCAGGCGTAATCGAACCGGGCGTTGTCGGTGATTTGCTTGTAGTCCCACCCGTTGCGAGCCGCCACGTCCTGGATCGTCGCGAGGTGCGCGTGAATCTGTTGCGCTGCGTTCCCGGGCATCACCTTGTCGTCGGCGATCGTGTTTCGCCGCCACGCCTCGGGGTTTTGGCGCCAAAACTCTAGCGTCGTGGGGTGCCACGCCGATTCGTCACGGGTCTTGAGGTTGAGCGTGAGCGCCGCGATCTTGGTGGCTGCGCGGTTAGACCTGTCGAACCGCACCGCAACAAACGACACGGCCAAGATCTCGTGGTGACCCATCACGGGGCCGGTGGTTTCGACATCAAACGCATGGATCAGCTCGATCATGTTTTTTTTTTACAAGGAAGGGGGGGGGTATTTTGTGTTATGATCGTCTTTATTTGTTGCGAATTAAATCAGTTGCCAATCTCTACGATTTCACAGGTTCACCGGGTATGGCGAGCCCCCTACGAACCGCTGTAGAAGGGTTCGTCCCAGTTTTCCCAGGGGATTTCTTTGCGGTCTTGCTCTATAAACTGGGACGAATGGGAGGTTTTACGGACGGGGTCGGCGCAGGTCTTGATACAGTGCCCCCTGATGAAACCACCCCCGCTATCTATGGGTGTGCACTTTGTCGTGCACTTTTCCGCCGCCGACCCATACAGCAACTTCCTCGCCTGTACGTTGAACCAACCGGACGACCCGTGGAGCGAGTCGGGCGACATTACGGTGAACATGGCGCTGAGCGCAGCGAGGATCCCGGCGATGACCCCGAGCACGGCCGAGCCCTCAAACGCCTTGAACACCCATGGGCACACACCCTGGCCGCAGAGCGCCATCCCACCGATCGTCAGCGTCAGGAGCGACGCAAGAGTACCGGCCGAGCACATGGTCCACGTGTTTTGTGTCCTAGGTGAAAACGCAAAGCACTTGGTGCTCGAGCTCTTGCCTGGGCGCAGGTCGTATGCAAGCGCGAAAACCGCCCAGAACGCCCCCATCGCGAGTATGGCTGCTCCGTACGTCGCTTTGTCGCTCAGCGGGATCCCGCCACCCATGTTGCGGATTCGAGCCAACACCACTACGCAGAGGGCCGCTGCGGCCACACTAGATCCAAAAACCCCCCACGTTTTTTCAAGCGTCCGAGTCGCCATGTTGCAGTCGGCTTTGTTATTTGGTTTAAGTAGAAATTTTGATTTGTGGTCAGCCCCAACAAATGATATTCACCACCGTCGAGCAAAACCCCCATGCGTTTTGTTCTTTCGTACAACATTCGAAACAGAATGTGCAATGCGGCTGCCCACGTTGTCCCAAAACCCGCCGTGCGCCCCAAGTTGATGGTCATTCAAAATCGCCCTGTTTCGGTGTTCGTCGGTTGACTGGTTGACGAGGGCATGGGCCTGTCTGGCAATACCGTCGAGGTTGTTTGTTCTGGGGTTAGCGTCGCCATGCGGCCCCCAGCCAACATTGTGAGCATCAACTTCCGCAGAGGCGAATGGGAGCATTGCAAAAAAAGACGAAGACGCCTCGAGCTTGGTCGAGGCCTTAGCGCTCGACATGGTCATGAGCGAACCCGCGCCGCCAATCAACGCCGCAACCACCACTCCGAGCATCCCTGCGTTGAGCTTGGTCTCATCGACCTCGCCTGGCGACTCGGAGTACACCATGCGGACCACCGCGATGACCCCGACCAACGCCACGCCCGCGCCTACACCGTACGCGGCACTCGATGCGATGGCGCGCTCGCGGGCGTTGACCGAGAAGCACATCCGTGATTCGCTCGAGTACGGGATCGCCGCGATCGACAAGCCCATCCCTGACGCAAGGAAGCCGAGGATGAGGGCTAGGACTAGCCCGAGCAACTTGAGAGACTGGGCGGTTGACTGCGAGGGAATGCCACCCGGGCTCCCTCGGAGCACCACCACGATGGCCGCTAGCGCCACGGCGCCAGTCGCCATCCAGGTCGAGATGGTACTGTACATGCGGACCTCCTTTTCGTGCTCGGGGCTTCTCGCGGTAGCGTTTGGTTGTGACGTTTCGTGCGCCGTCAGCGCCTGCCCGGTCGCGTGCGCTACCACTGTCTCGGCGTACGACTTGGCCATAGAGGCCGCGGCGCGGACTGCGGGGTGCACCGCCTTGATCATGGCCGTGTGCGCCGCCGCAACGGCCGCTTCAGCGTGCATCGCCGCCTTTTCGGGCTGGCCGGCCGCCATTGCGTCGGCCGCCGCCGCCGCTTGGACCTTGGCCTCGGTGGCCGCCGCCTTGGCCTCGGGGTGTACCGCGACCGCCTCGGCCTTGGAGGCCTCGAAATGAGCCGCAAGGGCGGCGGCCACCGCCGGGTGGACCTCAACCACGGGCTTGGGAGCGGGTTTGGCGTAATCCGCGACCGCGTGAGCCAGGGTCGACTTCGGTGGAACGGCGGCCGGAGCCTTGGAATCGAGTGGGTGGGCGACGTAAGACATGGGGCCCCTGTTTTTGTCATGACTCTGATCCCGAAAAAAAATCGCCGGTCCGCAAGCTCAAAGAGGGTCAAAATGCTCAAAATCAAAGTGGCTGGGCAATCGGTTACCGTCCCTCGGGCGGGGTGCACGACGGTCCAAGACGCTAAAACCCGGGCCGTGATCCAAGCCATGGGGTGCGACACCCCAGCCAACGACGAGGAGGACCCCGTCGAAGCGCTGGAGCGGCTGGTCGAGAGCAAGCGTGAGCAGCTCGCCGCGCTGGAGGTTTTGTTGCGGGATCTCACTGTGGTGGCCGCCGTCCAGATGCACGACACCGTCTGAAAAATACCTTGCCCGTGACAGTCAAAAAAGATGCCTGTCTCGTACGGCTTGGCTTTTGCGCAAGGTGATCTTCAGGCCTCCAAGAGCATCCTCGGGTCCATCACCGGCGGTCTTGGCGACGTGATCAAGGACATCGGTGGCGGGGCGCTCCACTTCGCCAAGGACGGCTTAATGGGTGGGATCGGGTCTCTCACCACGCTGGGCAAAGGGTTTGGCAACATCGCGGTCGACATTGGGACCGGCCACTTTAGCAAGGCGCTCAAGGACACGGGGAAGACCGCCACCGGAACGGCCAAGAGCGTGGTGAACACCGTGAACACCGAGGTCAAAGATGCGGTCAAGACCGTCGAGCACGTCGCTGGGGACGTGGTGCATATGACAGAGGGGGTGGTCAAGGGGGTGGTCAATGACGCGCTCAAGGCGGCGCAGTTTATCGAAAAGAAAGTGCTCGGCCCTGCACTCGCTTTAGCCGAGCATCTGTTGGGATCGCTGTTTGGCGGGGTGTTTGGGTACATCCTGTACGGCCTGATCGCTATCGCAATCATTATTGTGATTGTCATTATCACCAAGGTGGTCAAGACCGTCAAGGACGTTAAGAGCATCGTTGGCGTCGCCGCCGCCAATGGCGGTGATAGCATCGGCGGCGTCGCCGCCGCTGACAACGTCGGTGGTGGGAGTAACGACGACAACGAGTAAACTCACAGTTTAGCTTGATTTACTAGCAAGGGCTCCGTAGAGCGCGGCGCACTGGCGTTCGAGCTGAGTGATGCGGCCCGACAGCGTAATGGAATAGACGGTGAGCGCGGTTAGGAGAATAATAACCAGGACGCCCACAAAATCCAATCCAAATCGAGACGCCTGGGTAGTCTGATAGGTGAGCGCCTGGACCAGCGGCTCCATGTTAAACGTCGGAGCGGGGGCCTGCGATGGCGCCAGTGGAGCCATTATGATTGATGGCGCCGGAGCCACCGGAGGCAGGATGGAAGGCGGGGGCGCCCGGGACGATTCCAGCGGCGCCCCCCACAGCGAAGCGGAAATCGGGGTCGGTGGTGGGCCCATTCCTTTTTTTCTATCGCCCCCTGTAAAAAATATCCGAATGGAGCATCAGCGGTTGGTTGAACTCATGCGGTTTCTAATTGGTGCTCGGATGAACCCCGAGCCGGCCTACTCAGCGGAGTGAGCGGGCATCCTTCGCTTGAAAACAGCCCGTTTCTGGGCGAGGTTGATGGTCCGGACACGGGTTGCATGAGGGACTACTTTTCGACCGCGTTTTCGAATGTCGCCGCTCTTCTTCCGGGCATCCTTCATGCGAATCGCCTCCTTCCTTTTTTCCTTGAGCCGCTCGTAGACGGCGTCGCGGTTCTCGAGAAGCAGGCGCGCCACCCCGCTGCGAATAAACCACCTGAAAAAGTTGAGCTGCCCGATGGTGGTCGACTGGATTAGGTCGCGCTCAAGAGTCGCGATTTTTCGTTTGAGGGTGGTCGACATCACCGCATCCTCGCCTACTTTGGAGGGCTGAATGGCAGTCCCGATAGCCCTGGCGGCGGCGACCAGCGCGTCTCGCGGGCCCTGAGCGGGGTAGGCGTCGTGGAGCTCTTGCACAATCCGTTGGTCCAAGTAGTAGATGGGAACGCCCCGCCGGAACGGAGCAAAGCACCGTGTCTGGTGGCGGCTGAGCATCGTGTTGTACTGAGCCCGGACCGAGAAGAGCCGGCCGGGAGCCTGGCGGACCGGGTACCTGTCCGCGTACTCGAGCACAAAAAATTCAATCATCTGGTTGCACAGCCCTGTGGGCATGATGGTGTCGACGCTGTCGGCGGTTGCGGGGTCCACCTCGCCGTCGTTGGATCGCTTGTTCTTGCGGTTAATCTTAGTCAAAAACTCGCACAAAAACCGTCTCGAAAAATACCCCGGGAGCGCCCCGGACTTGAAGTAAGGGAGGATGTGACGCACCTCGTCCGGGCTATTGGGAAGGAAAAAAGGCCCGTGGCGGGTGTGTTGTTTGGGGTTAGCCAACGCCTCGATTTGGAGCACCATCGCCGGTGTGGTTCGGGACATTTCTCATCCGCGCTATTAATGCGAGTCATTCGTAACCGCAATTAAATGTACGAACCGAAAATTGCGACTGGATGGGGGGGGGGCAAGATTACAAACGCAGGATGCCTTCAGGGCACCTGAAGCGGGCTGAGGGTTCCTCCCGAAAACAAAAGGAGGGGAGCTCAACCAAGAACTCGCGCAAGGCATCGTGGCGAGGTGGATGGGATGACGGATTCGTCAAGGGCGAAAACTACAACAAGTGGACGCGGGTAGGGCGGAACGCGTCGTCCATATCCGCTGGTCGTTTGGCGCAGCGAATCCCTCTGGAGGCACACATGTGCATGGACCGCGACTACGAACTGGTCCCCGAGCCCAAACCCGACCCACCGCCGCCCCGCACATTCGAAGGGTTTTGCTTGGCGTGTATGGACGAGAGGGTTCAGGTGCTCGATCTGGGCAAGTGCGAGCACACGGTGTGCACTCCCTGCCTGAAGCGCTACTACACCCAGAAGGACCTCGACATCTACCCGCTTCACTGCCCGTTTTGCGAGAAGAGAGTTGAGATTCACAAGCTTAAGCGCGACGGGGTCTTTGGCGAGGCCGACGTGCTTCGGGCCAACAGATTCCGATCCGTCGCCATTAAACGCGACAGCGCGCACAAGTTCATCTTGGCGACCTGCCCGTTCTGTCGCCACAGCAAGGCCGTGCGGAAACAGGCGAGAAATAACTCGACCGTGTGCGATCGGTGCCACGAGATCTACATGTACGTGGCCAACGTCCCGGGGATTGTAGAGGAGGTCCGTCAGGCGTTTGGGAGGGACGAATCAAGCGGGCTCGGGATCTGCCCGCGGTGCGGCTCCGGGGTCCAAAAGACCCAGGGGTGTCACCACATGGTGTGTCGGTGCGGGGGTGAATTTGAGTGGGCAAGCAGCTTAACTCACAACCTCGAGGCACGCCAGATCACGGCCGAGGCGTTCAAAGAGGAGGCCGCCATTATTGAATAATAAATTTTTAGTGCGACAAACCAAAAGAGTGCGGGCATGGCGGGGCACGTACGTAGCGCTGGACAAAGGATATGACAGCTCGAAAACGAGATCGGGGTAATGCGGCCCGAGCTACGCCACATGATTATAAGGTCAATGGCGCTGTGATGCGAGCGCCACCTTTGACCTTAGACCTCGACCCGCCGCAAATATGCACGCATCACCTCTGGGAACCGGCGGTCCAGCGTCATGAGCTCGGCCCCTGGGCCCTGTGGGGCCGCGCACTCCTCGTACGGCGGCGGCGGGCGCAAATCCTGGGCAATCTTGGCAGCGGCGTTCAGAATCTCTTTGACGTACACGTCGGGTCGAAAACACTCCTTGCCCACTCCCGCCAGGATGGCCCCCCACACCCCGGGCCACCAGGGCTCGGCTGACAGTGTGGTGGCCTCGGGGTACCTTTGGCCGAACCACGCCGCCATCTCCTGCGGGTGGTCCAGCTGAGGGGGTGGAATCATCCTGAACCCCTTGTTCGACGGCCCGAGGACCCACTTTGGGGTAGAGGCTATCGCCGCCGCCGCCGCCGCAATAGCGTCGGTCGTGGGGTCACCATGCACCGGGGTGTACACCCACTTGAACCGGGCGATCGACTCAGTCAGTGGGATGTCCTGCGATCCGATCCCGGCGATCAACATGTGCGGCCGGGGCGGCGCTTGAAACTCGTGGCGCTTGGCGGCGTTGAATTCGCGGACCTCCTTGCCCATCCCTTTGTAAAAGCTCTTGAGGTTGTCCATCGGCCGTCGTATTTTTACCCGCTCGCGGTTGGCGCTGAGCGTCCGGGTGGCGATTTCGTCGGCGTACGCGTTGAGGATCCCACTGCCCGACCGCCACCCCTGGTCCGAGATCATGTCGCCTAGCGAGTGGTCGTCGAGCGCATGGACCATCGCGTCAAGCGAGTCCAGCGCGTCCTTGTTGGTCCGCTGTGGGAACACGCCAACGACCACCGGAGTGGCCGCCCAGATCGTGTTGCGCGCCTCATCGCCATCGTACCGGGCCCCTCCCGATTTTCCTGACGTCAGCGCCCTGGCAGCCTCGGAGAACAGGTCAAACCGCTTGTCCATCTTGGTTCCGGCGATCCCGCCGTCGATCCGCGACAGGAGCGCCGACATGTTCCCGTCGCACATCATGGCCTCGGTCTTGAGCTTGGCGTACCCCCCCGCCACCGCCCCCCGCGGAAGCGCCAGCTCGGCCGCCCTGGCCAGCTCGTCCGCCGAGCACGCCAACAAGACCACCGTCGACCGGGTGTCACCATACAGCGCGGACCGAAGTCCCTTGTCGAACGCGTCGGACACCACCACCACAATCTTGTCGAGCGTCTTCTCGAGATCAGCGAGCATCTTGACCCGGCTCTGCTCGAGGTCGGTCAACACGAGCACCCGCTTGTCTCGGCTCTTTTGCGAGGTGCCCCCCGCCGCACAGATCAAGTCGGCGGTCCCCATATCGCGGTCGGCCATCACAATCGACCGAAGCGTCGGGGTCTTCTTTAGCGACGCAAGCCACGCGCACACCAGCTGCTCGCCGCCGCACCCCTTGGGCGACTCGACCACCACCACCCTGGTTTTCTTGGACGCGATCGCGGTGACAAACGCCTCTTTCCGGCGGGTGTTGCGCCTGTCAAGCGGGATAAGCAGTTTCGCGATCGCCTTGTCCATGTACTGGTCGATGAGCAGCGCGCCCTCTTTGATCTCGGGCTTTGGTGGCGGACGCATGGACAAGGGCGCCGCGGTCAAAGGGGCACGCGGCTTGACAATATTGTCCTTGCCCCGCGCGGGGACGGTCGGACGGTTGAACAACGGGGTGGATTTCCGGGGGGCACACGACGGCTTCGGGCGGCCCGTTGGCGGGCGCAGCGTTTTCTCCACTTCAGACATCTTCTTCTTGCGCTGGATCCCGCCCACCCCCAATCTGCGCTTCCGGGAGTCCATTGCAGCCAAAAATTAGCGACTCCCCTGTAGACCAAACAAAGGATGAGTCTGGCCCAGACAGCGGCCCTGGCGGTCGGCCTGATGATCGTCGCTGCGATTCTTTGCTACTTTTCGGCGTGGTTCGGCGTCCTGTTCCTGGTGGTCTTGCTCGCGGCGCACCTGGGGACCTCGTCTAACCCCCTGTGCCCGTCAGAGAGCGTCGACAGGCTGGCGGCGCTTTTTGCGTCGTCGAGCCCGCAGTCCTTGTTGATTCCTTCCAAGGCTCCACCGGCGGTCACGATCCCGCTGGCACCTTGGGTCCCGCAAGCGCCTTCAACCCAAGACTCGCTGCCTCTGGTGGTTGTGGCCGAGACCACTCATCGCCAAGTGTTTAACCAGCCCAAGGAAGAGGGGCGCAAGGTTCGTGTTAACCCCGTCTTGACCAACATTAGGGGCGGGCGAGGAGGGACGTACGACCCCAAGTATGCGGCCCCGGCCAAGGAAGGGTTGTTCGATCTGACGAGGATGGTCGACCCCGCCGCGCAGGCTGACGCCTCGCCGTGCACCCTGGACAAAATGGACCACGACATCAAGCAGATGATGGCGACCCGATCACACCTGGCGCGGGGGAGCCACGACCCGCCCGGAAAACACCAGGCGCGGATGCTCGAACGCCGCGCCAACATCGAGAAGCGGGTGGCCGCCAAGATGACGCGACACGGAAAGAACACGGAGATGATTCATTGTGCCACCCCGGCGGCGGGCAACTGGCGCGACGCCATGGACGGCGGGAACCTGGGTCGCAACCGGGCGTCGAAGATGTTTGGGACGGGGGCGGTCAACGCGGCGCTCAGGGCCCGCCAGTCCTACTGAGCCCCAAACAGAGGGCCGAACAGCGCCACATTCCCGTAGTCGCACGCCGAGTCTTTGTGGTCGGTGTTGGGCTCGAGATCAAACACCACCCCCGAGTGGATCTGGCCATTCTTGGTGGCCACAATCAGGCCAGCGTCCCCGTTGCGCATGTTGGGCACATACGACCCAAAGAAATAATCCCCACAGTAGTTGTCGATATGATCACGCTCCTCTTTGGTGGGTTTGCGAAAGGTCGAGTTGTCGTACATAATCGGGGGCGTCTCTATGTCGTCGATAACTTCTTGCAACCCATTGGTCGCCTCTTTCATCTCGTCGTCGGTGAGGGTGTCCCATTCAGTCAATAGCTTGCGAAGCCGCTCGTCGTTGAAATCGCGGGACATCATCGTGATTTGATTTTAAAGAGTAAATTTTCGAGAATAACGTTTTTTATTATTATGTTTCGTCGTTTTCCGAACTTCCGGGCATCAGTAGTTCCCCAAGAGGCTCGCCCTTGGCCATGGAGTCGCCGACAGGCTTGGTCACTAGAATAGCGTGGGCTCCGTGTGCATTGGCTTTGGCGCACTCGATGGCCTGATCGTCGATCAACAAACATCCAGCCCCGCCCCCCGGCCCATGCGACACCGAGAACGGGATCGTCTTGCTCTCGGGCCGCCGCCGGTTGCAATACTCGACGTGGTCAAACCCAAGCCCGAGCAGCGCGGCCCGAGCCTTGGTGAACGTCTCTGGTGAGCACAACATTCCATTCTTGGACACCAGCGCGAGCATCACGCCCTTGCCCCGCAGCCTTTTCAAGAGAGCCCGGATCAGCGCGATCCGCTTGATGTACGCCAACACGTTGCCCTGGGCCCACCCGGGCATTGGCCCGAGCGTCCCGTCGAGGTCAAAGATCACGGTCTTGATGTTGCTCGACTCGAGCGCCGCGAAGCTACCGCGGAGACACTGCGCCACCACCCGAGTCCGGGACACATACTCGCAAATCGTCACCAACGCCACCACCAACGCAATCACCCCCGCCGACAAAAACGCCGCGCGGTGCGGCTTTTGGATAAACCAACGCATCAAGGTTTTACTCGTGTAGAAATGCCTGGAAAAATAACCCGCTTCTTAGTTGTGCTTCTGCTCCTCGTGGTGCTTTGGCCCATCCGCAGCGCCAAGAACTCCCTCCGGAACCAGCCGCTGGCCGCCGTGCCCGACCATCCGATTCGCCATATCCCGGGCCGACTCGGACACCATCGGGATCGGGGCCGACGGGTTGTACGGCGATGCCGGCGAGAGGCTGCCTTCGCGCGGGGTCTCAAGCATGCTCTGGATCTGGCGGGCCGAAGCACCACCCCAGCCGTCGCCCTGGCGACGCTCGTGGGCCCGGCGGTGGATGTTTCTCTCGTTTCGGAGTGAGTCGCCGTGGTCGCGAACGTGAGGGGAATGGCCGCCAAAGTCGACTTGGACGCCCTGAACGTTGTGGAACCGGGTGCGCCTCGGCGGCGCCGACATGCCAGATCCGCCCGCCATGCTCGGGGCCTGGAGCCGCGAGGGGGTGGTGTAGTGCGAGTGGTCAAGGTGGGTTCGCGCAGGACTAATGTGCCGTCCACGGTACGCAATATCAACCAGTTGCTTCGTCGAGATGTCGTCTGGGAGCTGGCGGGCGTACGAGCCCTCAAGCGAGCACGATCCGCAGCCGCTCGACCGGGATTGCACGCACGAGCAGATGATGGCGGCGACCGCGATCACCACCACCACAACCGTGACGCCGATGGCAATCTCTTCTGGTTTCATCGACATGGCTGACTCTTTCTGGTTTATCCATCTGGCGAATCGAATTTTTTTGAGGGTCCGTCGACCGACCGCCGTTGGTGGTGTTCGGATTCCCGCGAAAGCCGGAGCCCTCGCCGCAAAATTGGGCGGGTGGTAGTTTTGAAAAGATGAGCTCCGACTCGGGATTTAGCGGGTTCGTGGAACTCCCCCCTGAAATATCCCACGTGGACTGGTCCCACGAGCCTGAGTTTGTGTCAATAATCGGCGAGATCGACTCGGAAATGGCGACCGATGTGTGCTTAACGATCGAAAAACTAGACCGCACACCCGGGCCAAACATCCTGATCAAAATTTCATCACCGGGCGGGTGCACGTATTCAGCTCTCCGGATCGTCGACACCATCAAGGCGTGCAAAAAGCGGGTGGTAACCATGGCCGAGGGAATGGCGTTTTCGGGCGGTGCCATCATCTTTGTGGCTGGTGAGTCGCGGGTGGTCACCCCAAACACTTCAATCATGTTTCACAACGTTGCGTCGACTGTCGACGTCCGGACCGTCACCGAGGCGCAGATCGACCTGGTCGAGTCCAAGCGGCTGAGGAATCGGATGCTCGAAATGCTCCACTCGACCGTCACCGCTGACGGGTACGATCGCGTGCAAAAAGGGTTTGACAAAAACATTGATATTTACTTGTCGGCGTCCGAGGCGCTGCGGTACGGGGTGGCCACCGCTTGCGGGGTGGTGCGGCTCCGGACCAAGGTGTCGGTCAAGTATTCGCTGACGCTTGATGAGCAGCCCCCGGCCAAGGACCGGGCCAGAAAGAGGCGGCGCGTCCAGGGCAACTGAAGCCCCCGTAGACATTTTTTCGGATTAGGCAGTGGAAGCGGCGGCGGCCTTGTTGACCCAGTGGATGACCGGACTCGACGTGAAGATCCCAAGTATTGGGAAGATCGAACTGATCGTGTTGAGTGTGCGGTAGCTTGCGGCGTGGCCGTCATCGATAGCTTCGCAGTTGGAGCTTAGCTTCCACCACGCCACAATCGACAAAATCCACCCAATAAAGATGAGGAGCACCAAAATCAAGTAGGTCGTCAGGAATGTGTACAATGGGCTCATCGACCCCTTTTCCTCAGAGGTCACAGTGAACGTCTTGCCATTCTTGGTGGTAGTGGTCCGGGTCGTGAACATCGTTGTCACTTGGACTTTTTATTTCAATGAAGGACCCACACTTTTATGGTCAGCCTCAAAAAATCAAAAAAAAGCCCAGAGGATGCATGACAGCCCGACGCTTGGATCATATTGGAACATTGCCATTCCAATCAGACAGCTAGATCATAGATTTCTCCTATGTGGCCCCTTAGTGTGCGTATGACGTTACCATGCTCTACGCTGCACAATTTGATGTCAATCCCCCGCAGTGCACAGTTCTGTTATAACGCGCCAAGCTCATCAGGAATCAAGTCAAACAGAGCCATGGTTATGCATATCAATCCGCATAATCATGCGTAAAAGACAGACTGGGCATAGACAGTAATTCATTCGTTGCTGGTGTGAAAAAAAGTACACAGCGCTTCTCACATTCCAGCGAGTTCACTCATGCTAGGGCACCCGTCGTCGTACACACTAGCGTCGTCGCCGTCGACGATCTGTTTGCACTTAATACACGGACCACAAACAGTGTTGTCCTCTTCACAGTGAAAGAGTGATTCAACAAGAATAACATGATCGCAGTTGATCACGTTCTGGTTCGTGTCGTCCATTTCAGCTTGTACTGACACGTCTGACATGCCTAAGCTGGGTTAATGTCAAATCTGCTTTAACTTGCGACGCGCTCTCGAATCTATCAATCACGACAAAGCTTTTAACAGACATTTATTCTTAGGTCAGCTCTCCGACAGCCTTGTGCGGACGTCGTCCATGTTCTTGACCCGTGTTCCCGGGCCGGCGGGGGTGTCGTACAAAATAAATGCCCCTTCCACCACGCGACCCGCCCTATGCACCATTCCCGCAACGCACGCCTCGCCCGGAAACTCGTACGCCGTCCTTTAAGTTTTTTCACAGGCGTGCGATACCCGATCATTTTCACAAAAAAAAGCGTGACGATAAAACAAATCACGAGATGCAAAGAATCTGGGTAACTCCTTCCGCTCCAGAGTCCATTATCTACCCCAGGTTAAAGGCGCCGGATAATGGTGCACGAGCCCCTTGTGTCGAGACTCGGTCAATGCGGCCATCCCTTCCAAATTGGTGTACCTCTGGCCGGCGCGGCGCATTATCAGTCCGAGAACCGTTTGATCGTGTCTGGACCCCCTGCACACATTGTCCTCGGAGCATTCGTTGTTGCGGTTTGTTCTGCTCCCTCGAAACAGGTCGATGTGATTTACCCACTCTTGCAACAGAGCACTCCCCTTTCTCGCCGAAAAAGCGCAAACCCCTGCCAACGGGATAACAACGTTTTCAGCCTGGCGTCGACTCAGTCCAAACGCATGGAGCTGGCGGTCTGTGGACCATCGGTGCATGTGCATCCCATCATTGAGGACCATGTGTCCATTCCTTTTTGCGATGGCTATCATGGGTGTTACGGAGGTCGTGGCCACAAAGGCTGAATCAAGCCAAAGAACTACGTCGTACCCTTCGTTGAGCCGTTGTTGGATGGCCAGAGGTTTAAAGGCGTAGGTCGTCTCCTTGGTCACAGGAGTGCCCTTTGGATAATGGTTGATGAACGGCGCAAACGTCAACCAAGGATCGTGTTGTGCCAACGACTGTCGAAGTCTTTCCGCCTTTTGTGGAAAAGTCCGCCCCACCGCCACCGTAGTTACACAAACACGAAGAATACGGTTGTGAGGCGGGGCAAACGTGGGCATTTACTGATGCGCAATCTAGTTTTTTCTACGCGTCGGACATGGTAATAATCCACCCCACCCCCGGAACAATCGTTCCGTCGTCGCGCTGCGTGGCGCCGACAAACCCCGACCGCATCTCGAGCGGAATCTTCTTGGTAAAAAACTCCCAGATGAGCGGGGTGATTGTCATCCCGCCGGGCATCTCGTGAAACTCCACCCCCTTGGCCCCCAATGGGACATTTTCACCCCAGCCGTACTCGACGCCCTGAGGGTCCTCGTTGGCGTACCCGATCTCGGGGGTGTACGGGACGCAAAACTCATTCGGGGTTCCGTCGCGCTTAAGTGGAAAAAAGACGTTGTACCACCCGTTGAGCCACGAAGTTCCGCCTGAGCCTGACGTCCCGCCCCGCTTGCACATACTCTGCCAAAAAACCATGCTCATTCCGCCTCCGTCTTTGGGGTCGGTAGCGGTCACAAACTGGTCGAGCGCCGAGTTGAGCGCCGGGAGCCACGCGGCCGAGAGCGACTTGAGGCACTTGGAGTTCACGAGCAAATTGATCTTGTCGCGGAGCCGGGCCCAATCCTCCTGAGTTCCCTCGAGCTGGATCTCAGGAAACCCACACTTGGTGCACATTCGGTATGAAAAAAACTTCTGGAGTGCACTCATGGTCGTCATCTTTCCCGCGATCACGTCGACCGGGGTCGACGTGGTAAAGTCGGTCGCCGTCATCTTGACCACGCCGTCGACCGTGTTGGCGTCGACCAGCTCGGTGAGCTCGGTAGCCACCCCGGCCCAGTCGTACCCCTCGGTTCCGGGTCCGCCGACCCAGCCGTCGCGGAGCACCCGGAGCACATTTTGCCCATCATGCTTGACAAATCGACCGCGGAGCTCCTCGGCGTTGGCGGTGACGTGTGCCGCGACCCCCTGAAGCACCAGAAGCCAAAAGTGGTCGGGCTTGAGCGCAAGCGGGAGCTCATCGTCCCACGCCTGGGTGATTGACGCAATGAACCCGTGCACGTCGTCGTACTTGGGGTTGACCACAACGTTCTCGACCGGGCTCAGGCTGTCGGGAGCCACCAGCGAAACCCAGGGGACATTGGCTCCGTTTTCAGTGGCGCTTCCAAAGGGGCGACGGGGCGTGCGGCTGACTTCATTGAGGATGCGATGGGGCCAGGCGGACTCGTCGGTGAGCTTGGGGAGCGAGAGATACTCGGACTTTGGGTCCATGCCCAATACAGTGTAAGACATGGCGGCTAAAAAGTTGTGGCAAGGCTAGCCAAAAATCAGGGTTAAGAGGGCGCATGTTGTCCCCACGGTCTTTAATTCGGGCGGACGATCCCGATCGGGCCATGCTTAGGGTGCGGTTTAGCGAGATGGGGGTTCAGTTGATCACCCGGAATCGGACCAGACCGCATCATCTTACGCCCGATCAGGTGATTGAGTGGATTTTGCCCCGCAAGTACCAATACGTAGCTGTGGGCGAAAACGAGCCCGCAGACGTGTGTATCGTGGGGTGTCACCACACAGACGATGGGTTGCTCAGACCAAACGAGGTCAACGTTTTGTTTTCCAACGAGAACATGCCCGCGCGCCCGCACTATCGGTATTGGCAGAAATTTGGGCCGCGCCACAGCCCCGCTATTGACGTTGCTGTCCTAAACCACGTGTCGACACCGCGCCGCATCGAGTACCCCACGGCCGAACTTAACGCTCGGTTGTTTGCGCTGCAATGGAAACCCATCAAACTGGGGCGAACACCGTGGGCAGCCAGAAAAGGGGTCATCCTGGCGTCCACCCATGTGCGTCCGGGCAACGACTGCAAACAAAAATTGATGCGGGCGCTTCACCAGCGTGGCATTGCAGTGGATACCATTGCCCAACCGACCGTTCCGGACGATGTCAAACGAGCATCATACTTGATGGAAGAGCCATTGGCAAGGCTGTTCTCGGGGTACAGGTTTGTGATTTGCCACGAAAACTCGGTCGCCCCAGGGTACATGACTGAAAAGGTTTGGAATGCCCTGCTTGGCGGCGCCATCCCGGTCTACTGCGGCGCTAGTGATTTTGATCGCTGGGTCCCCAAAAGCCTTGTCTTGTCCTGCAATCACACCACCATCGCCGCCTTGGCGGACACGATGATCCGCATGATGGCCCACCCAAAGGTTTGGACCGAGCACGCCAAGAAAATTGACGCGTTTGTGGCGACGTTCTTCCCAAGCCCCTGGACCGAGACGCTTCTCGATGTCCCGCTGCGGACTCGTAACCTCTTGTTCGTGGACGGGGCCGAGAACTACGCGGCGTATTTTCGAAACCATTTGGACCTGATTGGTGGGGTTTCGCCCAAAGAGACGCTCGTGTACTCGCTCTTTGGGGATCACCACAAATCCGTGACCGATCGGCGCCACCGAGTTCTCGTGTCGGGAGAGCCCTTCGACCTGAGCGGTCGTACCGAGTGCACGCTTCTCCTGGATTGCAAAGACGTTCCAGCGATGCGCCCCGCGGGTGTTCCATTTGTATACGTTCCGTTTTATCGGCTCCACATGATCGAGAGGACCCGCCACACAATGAGCGACATTGATGCACCCGTTGACACCAGTCGGATAAAGACGCGGTTCTGTGCCTTTTTGTACTCAAATTCGGTTCGATTTCGCGAGCAGCTCTTCTACGATCTTTCGCGCTACAAACGCGTGGACGCCCTGGGTTACAGCCCCCAGGGGAGGGGCACCCGCACCAAGGCGGGCAGAAAGGACCCCCTGTTCTACGACACGTCGGTCGACGTATACACCCCCTACAAGTTTGTCATATGTTGCGAAAACACGCGGCTACTAGGGTACATTACCGAAAAGGTGGTCTCGGCGCGGCTCGCAGGGTGCATCCCTATTTACTTGGGCGCCCCTGACTGGGATCAACACATCAACCCGAAAGCCATCGTCGACGCGTCACGGCCGGACTGGATCGACAGGGTGCGCGCAATCGATCGGAACGACAAAATTCGAAGAAATATGCTTTCGGAACAGCTGTTTACTCAGGGAAACGCTACCCCGGTGTAGTAATCAAAATACACCGAGCAGTGCGGGCACGTCATCACCGGGCAGCCGCCGTCGCGCTGGACCGGAATGTTGCACCGGGGGCACATCTGACACTCCCCCGTGTCGCGCAAAAACTTCATCTCCTCGGAAATCGTCACCTCTTTCATTGACGCCATCGCCTCTTCCCGGTGCTTGAGCTCGGCCTCAGTAAAGAGATTGCGGTAGCACACAATTTTGGAGCAGCGGTCGTCAAAGCACCGCATGTACTCACCATGCAAGAACTTGTCGCGATACCAGCGCTCCCCACACGAGTAACACATAAACTTGCCATGCACCCCCTGGTGCTCACATTGCACTCGTTTGAACAAATTGGTCTCCTTGTGGCAGGCCTCACACGGGTTCTTCGGCGGGGGGGCGACGACCCTCTTCTTCCTAACCGCGAAACCCGTGCGCGCCGCTACCTTTTTCCCGGACCGAAGCCGCATCATCTGTGAAGGGAAAGGGTTATTACAAGAGTTAACCCCTCTTAAAGCTTTTTTGATGGTTAATATATTAATCTGGTCATAACCCCCGATGCTTACAAGAGCAGCGGCCGGGCGGGTGCGAGTTCGCCGCCGTAAGCAGGCCAAAGCGACCAAAGCGACCCCAACCAAGAAAGCCAAGGAAACCTACCAGACGCGGTGCTGCGCGTGCAACACATTGGTTTTGTCTTGGCGTAAAGGGAAGTCGGCGTCGTTCCCGATCACCACTACCATTAGCCAAAAGTTTCACGACACGTGTCGCCATGTTGAGTCCCGCCGCCTCCACGACATATATAATGTGTCTATGTGTGCGGCGTGCATTGTCAAGTTCTACAAGGACGACTTCGTGTCGGGCAAGATCACGCGATGCTTTGCCCCGGGCTGCACGGAAATAACCCATATCGGTCGGTTCATGTGCGCCAAGGACTGCGTCGCCAGGAAGAAGAACCTGCCCAACCCCCGTAAGAACCCGCTCCCAAAAGAGCTCGCTAAGCTCATGGCCAATGGCCAGGTCCAGCGGTGCCCGGGGTGCGGGCTAATCTGCCAGCGCATTGCCGGGTGCGGTCACATGAACTGCCCACAGTGCTTGATGAACTTCAACTACGTCACGGGCAAGCCGATTTGAATAGCTCGGGGTTTTTTTTGAGCAGTCTACTAATAAACCCCATGTCGCAAAAGCAGACCCACGACATTGTCATCTCGAGCGCCGCGCTGACCAGCGGCTCCGCGCTGCTCGCGGTTAGCCCGTTTGTTCTGAGCATGTTGGGCATGAACGCCGATAGCGAGCTCCGGGCCAAGGCCGCTGTGGGTGTGGTTTTGCTCGCGCTCGTTGGGACTGTCTTGTTGGGGGTGGGGTCGGAGCGGACCATGACTGTTCCCGCGACCGACAGCTTTTCGTCGCACTATGCGCTGGTGTCTTCAGCCGCGCTTGCGGGCGTTGGTACCATTCTGGCCGCCCTCGCCTCGCAGGGCAAGGACGTGAGTTTCCCACCAGCCATTCTCGGGATGGGCGCCGCGTGGATCCCGGTCGTCTTGCTCCTGGCCGCCGCTGTCACTTCTGTCGTGGCGGCTGTTGAGCTCCCCAAGGCTCAGGCCAACGAGGACCTCAAGGATTCGTCGTACTCGCCTTACGACTGCCAAGCGCGATGCAAAAACGCCGCGAATCAGAGGGATTGCTTGGGGCCTTGCCTCGCCAACTCGACCTACTACTGATCCTTCACGACAAAAGAAAAACTCGGAATAAAACTCTATAATATATTTCCACCAATTGGTGTTTTATTGTTAGACAGTGGCGCTGTGGCGCACCTTGCGCTTTTTGACCTCCTCAATCAGATGCGGAGTAATTTCGGTGATCGAGTGTTGAAACGTCTTGGCCCGCTCGATCGGGGCCACCGGCTCGTACCCGCCAAACATGATGGCGTCGACCACGGCGTTGGTGATGGTCCCCGGGTTGACTAAAACAGTGCATATGAGTTTTTCTATTGCCAGCGAGTGCAAGCTTTCGAGCATCCGCTTGATGCTCGGGACCACCGAAATCCCGAGACTGCCCTCGCTGAGCTCCACTACCATGAAGACGCGGTCGTTGCGGTCGTACACCTTTTTCAACAGCTTCCCGGCGTGCTCGATCGACTCGCTGTTGCTCACTGACCGGTCGAAATCCGGGTTGTTGTCAATGTGGACCCCGGTGATCCCGTGCACCTGAAAGGTGCTCACGCGAATCGACGTCCGGTCCATATTTTAGAGGAGCTTATATCCAGAAAAAACACCAGATGCGGTGGTACAAGTGGCTGATCCTGGGGGGTATTCTGTTGCTCGGGCTCCTGATTCTGATCAACCGCGTCCGGAGCCAACTGTGGCCTTTGGCCGCAGACGCTAGCGCCACCAAGAAGAAGAGCAAGCAGATCAAGGACCATCCCGAGGACACCATTTTCGTGTCGATTGTCAGCTACCGCGACGCAATCGAACTATCTAAGACGGTTCAGTCGCTGTTCACCAAGGCGTCCGTTCCGAACCGGGTAACGGTCGGGGTGCACGAGCAGACCGCCGAAGACCCCCTGGACGAATCGCCGCTGGACGCTGAGTTTGAGGACATTTACGATGGCAAGTTCTCCGAAAACGTCCGAGTCCTGAGCACCGACTGCGGCCAGAGCGAGGGCCCGATGTGGGCCCGGGCCAAGGTGGAGAAGCAGCTGTACCGTGGCGAGAAATACTACATGCAGATCGACTCGCATACCCGCTTCGCCCAAGACTGGGACGCCAAACTCATTGACATGATGGCCAACGTCGAAGCGTCTACCCCGGTTATCACGGCGGTCCCGGCCAACTTTGACCACGAGACCGAGATCTGGGAGCACACGTCGCCCACGTTCAGCGTGGTGACCGGGCTCGACGCCGGCGGGTTCCCAATTCTCGGGGGAAAGCCCTTTGCGTCTGCCCCTGCACGCTGCTACAAAACCCCGCTGGTATGCCCGGGGTTTCTGTTTACACTGGGGTCGCTGATCAAAAAGGCCCCCACTGATGACGTCGGGGCGTTTTTGTTTTTCCCCGAGTGCCTGGTGCAATCGGCGCGGTACTTTACGCACGGCGCGCGGTTCTACTCGCCGACAGAGGGGGTGGTGGCGCACTGCGTTGACCGGTCGTACCGCCCGTTATACTGGGAGCAAATGACCCGTCGGAACGACTACCACAGGCTGGCGGCGGCCACCGCCCGGTGCGCATCACTGCTCTACGCCGACCGGTGCACCGTGTGCGACACGGCGCGCGAACACCACACTGAAGACAGGGGGCACTCTTTTATGGCGGAACACGCGGAGCAAGACGATGTGCACACCACGCATGGGCTAGGGTCGCACAGCTCACTAGAAAAGTTCCGCGAGTGGTGCGGGGTAGGGCTAGGAGCGGGGGCCGACGGCGACACACGGATCGTGTCGCCGTGTCGGATGGGGGTGGTCGGCGACGGAAAGCCGAGCCACGAGGAGCGCGTCAACAAGTACGGGAACGTCCGGGCGTACAAAAAGACCCTCAGTCGTCTTTGATCCGACCGGGGAGCGCCAGGAGCGCCCAGTTGTCGCCGCTCGGGATAAGCACGCAAAGCAGATCCTCCCTCGTGTTGAGCAGCGCCATGTAGTGGGTCTTGCGGCTCTGGAACGCGTCGAGGAATGCCATCAGCCGCTTGGCCGGAGGGCGGACCACCGCCACCCGAGAGTACGCGTTCTCGCCCTTGTTTGAGATCTTGGGGTTTCCGTCGGCGCCAATGTCGAACCTCACCGACACGTTTGGCCGAGTGTCGTCGTCGCCATCGCCGCTCAGATCCACAATCTCCTTGCTCAACGTGTCAGTAATGTCGGCGATCTGCATCTGCTCCTCCATCTGGCGCCCGACGTCCTCGTCATCATCTTCCTCCTCGGCCATCTGATCCTCGACCATCGTGTGAAACGGGTTGTCATTGTCCTCCTCGACAATCCACGCCTTGGAGCTCCGCTCGGAAGCCTCGGACATCAGGTAGGTCGTCACCTTGACCACCTGGAGCTTCCGCCGGCCCTTCATTTGAATCGACTCGATTGACATCTCGCACACCCCGTCGTTGGCCGAGTCGCACTGGCGGACGGCGTGCATGAACTCCTCGACGCTTCCTGACGCGGCTTTGTCAAACGCGCACGTGAGCTCGGACACGCGGCCCATCGGCGGGCTGACGTCGACCCGCCTGACCCGGATCTTATTGAACGACATGCTCGCCTCGCGGCGGTACGTCACAAAGTCGATTGAGTCCGGGTGGATCACAAGGTGCGCCTCGGACGACTTGTCCGACGCCTTGATCAACTTACTAAACAGCTTGCTCGCCGGGAGGTGAAACGTCGTTCGCTTGCCCTCAGGGAGCCCCTCGATGCTCTCAGCGTGGATGAAAAAGTTGTAAAACTCGGACCCAGTCCCAAACTCGATCAGGATCCCGCACTGGTTCTTGGTGAACTGTTGGTCGTTGATCATCATCACCAACTCGTTGAGCTGGGAGTTGCACTGGATCCCAGGAATCGTCGCCACGCTGCATTCCTCGTTCTCAAACGGTGCCAGGCCGTTGATCACAGTGAACTCGAGTGTGTCGTCCCCCTTGCCTACCGCCTGAGCCACCTGGATCAGTTGCGACAGATTCTTAACCACCACTTTGACCACGCTGGCGCAGTCCTCCATTGCCTCCTCGGCGAGGTCGGCCTCGTCGTCGGAGCACAGCCCCCTCTGGATCGGGTCGATGTCCATCTTCGAGCGCTTCGGGTCGCGGGGCAACGTCGTGTTGACCGCCGCGGCCTGCTCGGTGTCGCTCTCATCATCGTCGTCTCTAATGATGCGCTTGGTGGGCATATTGGACAAGTGGTGTAGTGTGGGGTGGCGCGGGGTCTGCGGCTGAATTAATCCGATTCCCAGTTAAGCACCTTTAATTCAAGCGAAATTAAGGCCGTCTGATCCAAACCGGTGATGGAGACAACGGTGGTGCTCATCAAGCCCGACGCGGTCAAGAATGGGCTGGTCGAGGAGATTACGGCCACGTTCACCAAGAGGCTCGGGTTGAGTAGGCCCACCGCCATACGCGTCTTTTTTGAGGGAGACCCTCGACTGTTCTCACTGTTTTTGAACCACTACAAGGAACACGCCGCCAAGCCGTGGTACCTTGAGTTGGTGCGGGACATGTCCGACGGCCCGATTGTGGCGCTCCGGTACGACGGCCTGCCCGGGTCGGTGGTGGCCATCGGGCGCGAGATCCTTGCGGACGTCCGGCGCAATCACGGGACTAGCGACCGTCAGAACGCCGCGCACGCTTCGGACACGCACAAGGCCGGTGAGCGCGAAGCCAACATCTGGTTCTCGTCGGAAAACTTGGTGCGGGTCAAGTTTCGAAAGCTGCGCTCCGACGCTGTTGAGCCCACCCGGGCGAACTGGGACAACGCCGGCTTTGACATTACGGCGGTCGATGTGGATTATGACCAGCCGCGGGGCGTATTGGAGTGGAGGACTGGGCTGGCGATTGAGATCCCAGTGGGCCACGTCGGGCTCCTGTTCCCCCAATCCTCGATCGCCAAGACCCGGTCATCGCAGTGCAATGCGGTGGGGGTGATTGACGCCGGGTTCCGCGACGAGGTAATAATCAAACACCGGGAGCTCCCGATGGGACCTTACTGGGAGGAGAGAGCGTTCAAAAGAGGGGACGTGGTTGCGCAACTTGTTGTGTTGCCCATTCCCCCCACTACGTTTGAGGAGGTTGGTAAGCTGACTCTCAGTCAGAGCGGGTTCGGGTAAATAAATAATAATTGTGAGTCACGAGTTTGAAACTTTTTAACTTTGCTTTGTCATCACAAGTCCCGTCCCGACAGAGGGTTAAAAACCCTGGGGGCGATCTCACCAAAGGCAGGATGGGGAACAGCGGGGGGTCAATGCGATGTTGTCCCGCGCTTGAGGGGCGGGCGATCACCCAGGATGAGTTCGAGGAGGCTTTTTCTGTCGAAAAACTCGTGGATGGCGAGCTCAGGCAAGTCCCGAGGGTCGGGGCTCGCGAGACTGCGATAACCGTGTACATCTCGGTGGCACAGCGGGTGTACTTCGAGAGCGTGTGGGCTCGCGCCATCAAGGCGAAAGCTTCGCCCAACTACGTGAGTTCCGACGCCAAGGGGCCGCTCACGACGGACGGAGGCGTCACCTACCAAGTCTGCGTCGGGCTTCCCGACGCGATCCATAAGATCAACGCCCTGTTGCCCACCCTCGCCGACGGCGCGGTCGGAGCAGCCGTGGTTTTTGCGTCAAATGACGCGGAGGCCCTGTCGGGTCATCTTCAGGCCAGGGGATTCGATTGCAACGTTGTGACCGCCGACAAAGGGGAAGCGATGGTGGCGGCGTTTCGGAAGGAGGCGGCCCCCGCCGTGTCGGGGAGTGTCCTGTGGTCGATGAAGCTTGGATACTGTTGGTCGGCCAAGACAGGGACCATGCAAGGGGGCGAGGTTGTGCACCATTGCTTTTCCATTGGAGCGGAGGACCTCGAGGTTGTCCTGACACACCACCACTTTTGGACCCTGGCGATGGCGCTGGGCGTCGACTTGGAGGGCCCCGCCCCAGGCCCCGAAATCATGGAGGGCGGCCCCGAAAAGAACACTCTGTTTGAGAAGATCGCCACGAGCGAAACAGTACCGGACGAAGTCCTGACAATGTTCGGCCGGGATCCGGGGATGCACAGCATGTTCAAGACTGCCAGGCTGGAAAAGCGGGTGTATCCGATTCGGGTGCGCGCGTCGACATCGTTGCGCAAGCTCTTTGACCGCCCGTACAACCTCCTTACCGGGGTGATTCTGGGGGACGACGAAAATTATTCTGCGCCCCCCGCGTGCGCGGCCACGATGGTGGCGCGGGGGCTGCTCACCAAACATTACGCTGAGAGCGTCGCCAAGCTTTGCAAGATTTCCCGTTACAATTAAATTAACCCTTTTAATCGTGCGTGCCCCTGGTCAGAATCCGCTCACATGGACCCTTTGCTTCAGATCGAGACCGATGATGACAAGGTTATCATTCAGCGCGGGGATGGGATGTACCACCTGTTTGAAAACGCCACCATTGTTCCGCTAGTTGCAAACCGAGACCACTGCGACGAAATGAGCGATCAGTACGAGATCAAGGACCAAAAGCTCGGGGTGTATACACTCATGCGCCACCGCAACCCCACCATCGACACTCCGAGCTACCGCATCCTGTTTGTGGCCAACGGGATCGAGATGAGATTCAGCGGACTATTGGGGCCGCCGTCTGCGCTGGTGGTCTCGTCGATGCAGTGCTTACCGCTGGTGCCCAAGGAGCACTTTGTGTTTCAGAACATTCCCGACCTTATCTGAGGGGGGGCCGGTCGGTCGGATCAATAATTCTACCCCCAATGCCTCAATAAAAAAAGATGAGTATCGAGCATTTTCGCCAACACTGCCCTTGCATCGGGAGCGTCGGCGCTTTCCTTGAAACCGAAATTATCTGCCATGGTTGCGTGTGCCCGGTGTGTTATCGGTTGTTCACGCACTGTGTTGACCCAACGGCGCACATGTATGTTCCGGCCGACTCGCCCGCCATCGCCGCCATCGCTAACTCTGAGCGCCAGCGGGCCGACGCGACCGAGGAGCGTTTCGAAGGCGCCGTCGTGGTGCACGCCAAGACATTGCCCGCGATGCTCATTGATGACCTATGCGAGATGACAGGGTTTCCGGCGGGATTTTGGCAAATGTTGATGCACCGTCACACCGGCGCCGAGATGTTGCTCGCCGAGTCGTTTGGCGAAATCTTTAAGGACGTTGAGGAGCTCGAGACGCTTTTTGCGATCGTCGGGCTCATCGCCCCTCCGCAGGAACGATACATGACCACGCTAGCGCGGTGCGGACGGGTGCTCACGCCCCAGAACCGGCCGTTCCGACTGACGGTCCGCAACGCGAGCAACACGTTTGAGATGGTCCAACTCGAGGTGACGCTGTGGGGGTTCAAAAATCGGTACATCTACACTGGAGCCCCCGACCCAACCAACCTCTTTGCACTGCTCGGGCCAATGCGTTGTTATCGCCCCGACTACCTGGGGGCCGACACCGAGCCGACCGCCGTCCAGGGGGCCATCAGCGACATCATAGGCCCGGGCCCCGGGCGCGGGCTGTGGGACCGCCGTTATTTTGGCCGGGAACTGGGGTCGTTCGAGTCACCGCCCAACTTCTGGGTCTCGCGGCTCGGAGGGCTGGCGTACGAAACCATTCCGTACGGCGACACGATGGTCCGCGGCGCGATCGTGTGCACCCAACACATGTCGGTCGAGAACAAGATCGCCCAGGTCGTCAACCCGGTGGCGACGGCGGTGCAAAGCCGGGTACTCGTAGTGGTGGGACACCCCCGGGTGGCCGCGCTGTGGAACGGCCAGGGGATGATGACCATCATGGACACAGAGCTGTCGACCCAGCCCGACGGCGTCTTCAAGGACATGCTCGTGGTGTACGACAACATCACCGCGCTCACGCTGACCGCCGATGCCCCGCTCCACGGGCAATCGATGGCGCTGATAGACGTCAATTACAAGTCGTTGGGGGTCTCGGCCGAAACGCTGTCGATGGTCGTTGACCACACGTTTCGCCCGGCGATGGGGTCGTTCACGCGCGTTGGGCGGAAGAGGGCGCAGCTGGTTCGGTTGATTGACGCGGTGGTCCGCGTCCCGAGCTGGCGCTCATCACCCAACATAAATGTGACGGCGGTCGCGATGCGGAACGAGCTGGTCCAGAGCGCTTACGAGAGGATCACGCACATACACCGTCTGCTCCAGACCAAGGGGGCCGCCAAGACCGTCACCACTTGGCTCCGCGGCGGTGGGGACCACCAAGTGCCCCCAAACTTGTTGGCGCGGATCGACGAGGCGTGCGAGTCAACGGGAATCGTCACAGAGGACACCAAGTGCCCGGTGTGCCTCGAAGTCAAGGAGCTACGGATGACCAGGTGCAACCACGCCATCTGCACCGCGTGCATCCGGGAGTGGCACGCAGTCAACCCGACATGCCCGCTGTGTCGCGGTGAAATGCTTCCAGACCGAGACGCGACGCACGTCTCCAAGAAGATGATTGATTACATCAAGGAGCCTTGGCCCCTCCCGGCCGTGGCGCACGAGCAGATGCGCGAGCTCCGGGCCAACGCCATCGCGGCGCACCTGTTGGATCAACACAACGACGGGTGCCACCGCGTGATACTCGTGTCACCCGAGCCCGCGGTGGCAGCTGCGATCGTAGCAAAGGTGGACGCTATTTTTATTGCGGTTACAGGTGCGGACGGGTGGGAGACGATGCCCCGCACCGAAAGCTTGTTGTTCGCGCTAAGCCCGGGCGACGCCCGCCACGGGCTCGAGCTGAACGGCGTTGACTTGATCGTGTTTGACGGCGCGCTCGACGAGGGCGGGATCCGAGAGCATATCAGGATGGTTGACCCAACGACCCGCCCGCCAGTGCACATCATGTTCTGGGACAACACCGTTGAAAAGGGGTGGGCCGACGGAATGACCCGTCGCCGCCCCGCGGCCCAGCGCCCAATCAGCGACGTGCTCGAGTTCAGAATGCGAATGATGATTCGCTGATGATCATCAGCGCCACATCGACGGGGGTTTTCTTGATTAGCATCGCCACCATCGCCGCCGTGAGGCGCTGGCGGTGCTCCTTGAGCCACAAGTGGTGGCGCCGCGCTGTCCACCCGCCCATCACAAAGATCGAAACAGAGCTCAGTCTTGTGTGCAAGTCGGTCCTGATTCCGCCGGTCATCACCAACATCCCGTCAGCGAGGACGCTCATACCCTGGGCGTAAATCTTGGTCCCAATCCGAGACGTCACCCACCACGCCTCGCCCCTGGGGTCGAAAATCAAATTGGTGGACCGCCCTGCGACTAGAACGTTCCCGTTGTGCAGACACACGGCTCTCGACCCCAACTCCAGCCTCGTCCTCGGTGCGCTCGTGGTCTGAGTCCACGTGTTGGCGGTGACGTCGTACAAAAAGCAGGAGCTGTCTGCCATCACCGCCAAGACCCGGCCGTCAGGCACCACTGTCAGGAGTTCCACGCTCATTAAAGCGTTGTGGATGGCGGTTGTAGTGACTAAGTTCGCCTCGGCGTCAACAATATAGCCGCGCACCACCGTGTTGTTCAACGCCTGAACAATCATGATCCGCCCATCCCGGAGCGACGTTGCGATGTACACGGAGGGGTGGATGTCGCCCCCGAAATCCAGCCGCTCCCACAGGTTGCTTTTCGGGTCATACATTTCGGGGGAGGGGTAGTCCCCGCCGACCGCGTGGTCAAGCACCACCACCTTCCCACTGGGCAACACGTGGAGCGTGTGGTTTCGGCGCGCCTTGCGCATTGGCCGGGCCTTGGACCATGTGTTGGTGTCGGGGTCCCAAATGTCCACCTTGCGACAGACCCCGTTGGAGTTGCACCCCCCAGCGATCATCACCCGCCCGTTCTTGAGCGTGCACTGCGCGTGCCCGCATCGGGTCTCCTTTTTCGTTTGACCGCCCCGGGGCAAAAGATGACTCACCCCAGGCACAAACAACATCTTTGGGACGGGGGTTAACCGGAGAGTGAGAAGAGCAGTCATTAACGCTCGCGATGGGGTGCGAGGGGGGGTGTCGGGCGATTAATGACCACGCGGGAGCGGCCGCCCGGATCGCCCAGGGGCGGGAGTGGTTTGCGAAGCACGACAGGGACCCGAAGAACGTGTTGCGGGAGAAGGAGCTTACTTCCGAGCAAGAGCATTGGCTATACCACAAGTTTCGCGCGATCCGCTGGCCGTTTCTGTGTCGGTTTTCGCTTCCCGACCCGCGCTCTGCGCCGTTTGACAAGCTGACCGACGCTGTGGCGGTCGAGTTTGGACAGCCATCGGTAAAAGAGGCTATTGTTCGGGCGGTAGCCGAGAACAAAGCGCTCGCGCTCATCAACAAGTGGATCCGAGCCGGTGTGATTTGGGGCGGGGTGGCCCGGCTGTTGCTCACTCGGTTTCGGACCGAGCACAAGATTGTCGCGGCCCCGCATCTCCCGCCGCTCTCTTTCGCTCCAACAACGCGGCGAGTGGCCCGGAGCGCCGACATCGAAAGAGTGACGCTGCTCGGCGACCACAAGACGTACCTCGAGAGGGCGTTGCACACCACTGTTGCGGGGTTTGTTGCACGCGTCATGGACAAGCGGGGGGTGTCGTTTCGATTTATTGACCGGATGGAGCGGCTGAGCGGGTGCGTGATTGGCGAAAAGCAGGTGCGCCTGGTCTTTCCGAGCGATCTCATCACAATGATGATTCGGAGCGCGGCCACCCAGACAATTCGGATGGCCCGCAATGCCCTCACGATGTCTGGCGGTGGTCTATACTCGGGAATAGACGCGATATACTATGACGAGGCCGACTGGAAGACGACCAACACGATGCTCGCTGAGCTGGACAAGCTCAACCTTGTCCGAGCTCGCCCCCAAAAGATGACCAAGAAGGAGTTGCACGTCGTGGCCAAGCGCCAGGCCAAGGAGGATCATTCGCGGATGGTGAGTGACTTTTTGGCGTCTATGACGGGCGCCAACAAGCGGGCGCGGGTCGTTGACTCGCTCGCGGGCGAGGCAGCCGCGGCCGCCGCCCCAGTGTGTGCAAAGAGGGGCTGGATCAACCCGGAGGCGATCCGGGGCCTGATGGCCGATGGATTTCCACGGAGCAAGCTCATCCTGAACCTCCTGTCAATGATGTCGCCCGACGACATGCTTGTGGCGAACACGCTGGGGTGGCACGGCTTTTTGGCGTCATCCGAGGTGTTTGACAACGTCCTTGAGTGCGTCAAGGACATCGACCCCGAGGTTCACAAGGTGGTGAGCGAGACAAGTTATGAAACAACGGGTCTGCTCACGATCGTGACGATCGAGTACCTCGACCAGTTTTTCGGTGAGTTTTGTCGGCTAGCTGAAATTGCCCCCGGCGAGATCGTTACCAATTGCTCGGCGGCAACGTGGGCCAAGGCCGTGACAGTGGTGTTATAATGATCGGAGTATTTAGCTTTGCTCGCCCTCGTCCTCCTTAGATTCCTCCTCTTGCATGGTCTGGTGCATGCGCAACTTACTGATGGCGGCGTCCTCCTTGGCGTCAATAAATTTTTCCAGCGCTGCGATGTAGCCAGGCGACCCCTCTTTGGCCATGTTGAGCATCTGCACCGCAATGTCAATGTCCCGCTCAGTCCAGGCCGCGATCACTTTCATGTCGTCGTACGCGGCGGTTCGGTTCTCCGGCGGGGTCATACTCTCGACCGATTGCACGATGGTTTTTTGGTACGACTCGAGCAGCTGTCTCACCGCCGCGCTGCTTTGGTCGTTGTCGTCGTACTGCGCAGCCAGCCACTTTAACCCTCTGGCGGCCTCGACGAAGATGATTTCGGTCTTGGAGGACAGGTACCATCGGAGCGCCAGCTCGATCGGTGTTTTGAAGTACAACACGCTCATTCGGCTAAAGCCTCTGTGGCCGTAACCGCTCATAACGGTCCGCAGGATCCTCGACAGGAACGAGGGCGACTGGACGCTCAGTCGGTTCTCGTACACGCACACCTTGGTCCCTGGCGCAGCGTGACGGATGAGCGCGAGTCGAAGGGTGGTGCTACACGGGTCCAAGACCGTGTCCGCTTGCATCCTTGCGCGAATTTTCCTAACTCTTCTACCTTAGAAAATATGATTGCGCAAGGCAAGTGTTTCACCAACGAGGGGCGAACCTACTGGTTTCCCGCTGCCACCCCCAAACCAAAGGGCGCGCGCAAAGTCGACTTTATCGAGGTCACAGAATCGGATGCGGTTGAATTTAATAAGGAGGCGAGCGCTATTCAAAGTCGCCTGAGTGCGCGGAGACCGACTCCGCAAAAAACGCGCGCAGAGGCCGAGGCGGCCGAACAATCTACTTAGACACTGCGTTAAAAGCTAGCGTGTCGCTGTCGCCGCTGACGTCGCTCGTAATCACGGCGCCCGTTGCGCCCCAAGTCCACGGGACTTTCGCGATCGTCTTCAACTTCAGCGGTTTCTTGGACTTGTTGTCGCGCTTCATCACCCCCTTGATCTTGCGGCTTTTGCCGTCAATGAGCCTCGACGGCTCGATCATGACCAGCTCGGCCGTCTTGAGGTTTTTCTGAATGTGGTCACCGCGCCTCGAATCGGCGTCCGACATCTCCAACCGTTGGGCTACCAGCTGCTTGTCACCGCGCGTCATCCACGCCGCCTCATCCTCGATTATGGCGAGCGTGCGCATAGTCGTCCTGGGCGTCTTGAAACCGTCAAGCCATAAGCCAAACAGGTTGCGGCCGCCGTACACGCGACCGTCGGGCGTAGTCCGCTCGTGTTCTGTCGGCCGTCGGTCGCTGCGGGTCAGCGACTGCACCTCGAGGGAGTACGGCCTCTGAAACACCCGATGCACGGGGCCGCTCAGAAAAGCCGCCGCGAGATCAGAGTCTGGCGCGCCCTCAATATCAGTGGTGGCGGCGAGGGCAAAGGGAGTCTCTGGCCGGATGCACTCGCGTTTCAAATTGCCCAGGATCTCGTTCTTCTCCATGTTGGTTCTTTTCTTGACCCCGCCGTCGGCGCCCAGCTCGACTGTGACGTGGTTTTTCAGCCATTGAAAATCGTGCGCCGCCAGGCCGTCGAAATCGCTCACCTGGTGGACGCCCGTCAGGCCGTACTCTTTTTTGACGGTGGCCACGATGCTATAGAGGCTCGCAGAGGATACGTTCGCCATTGACATGTACGACGTGTCGAGATCGAGCACCGAAAATTGGTTGTTGTCGATGCACCTCTCGTACATCGACGTTATGGTCGCGGGCAGCGCCCGCCACGCCGACTTGACCATCTGCAACGCAAACTGCCACTTGAACTGGAACTGCTTGTGCGGGATGTCGTCGACATGCTCACCAAACAGCTCGGCGGGTTCGTCGGGCGAAGCCTCGTATCGGAGCATGGCGCCGGTAACACCGACCTTGTCGCCGGCCTTGTCGCTGACCTTGACGGCGATGGCAACCGCAATCATGTACCCAATGAGCGAGCCCTTGATCGGGTCGTCCCGGCGGTAGCTTAGAACGTCCGACGTGTACACAAAGTCGTTGCCTGGTCGAGGGGCGTCCCTAGGGATGACGCTCCACTGCCCGTCCTTCGACTTGACAAAGTGGTTGTATGTCGAGTTGCGCTTAACGCCGCCCATACACGCTCTCCGACTCGTTCTGAGGGTAATCGCTGTCATGCCCGTGGCTGTCTTGGATAGTATCGGGGCCGGAGTGGCCCGCCCGACACCGGCGACGCCCATCTCGGGCGACGGAATTGCTCGCGCCACGTTAGACAAGCCGTCGGCCAACACCGGCACCCGCTCGTGGACACCGATCCGGTCGCAATTATTGATGTTAAAACCCCCATCGTTCATGAGGATGGACACGCCAAGCGACACGCTGTGTGAGGTGACGCGAGCCGTCTTGGGAAACCGAAATTTCTCTTCGTCAAACTCGCCGTCAGAGCTGTCCTCGACCTCGCCGTCAGAGCTGTCCTCGACCTCGCCGTCAGAGCTGCCCTCGACCTCGCCGTCAGAGCTGTCCTCGACCTCGCCGTCAGAGCTGTCCTCGACCTCGCCGTCAGAGCTGTCCTCGACCTCGCCGTCAGAGCTGTCC